>OIYP01000002.1_pt1 | contig 270990 bp, 237 predicted proteins | sample 1588261 | NCBI WGS metagenome assembly OIYP01 (sample SAMN03283293) | human gut metagenome | biome: human-associated habitat; material: feces | host: Homo sapiens | place: Peru | collected 2012 | reverse complement strand
AATCAACTGCATTGTATCTTGCCCTTGTTTCCGTGTAGTGGTAAAGGACGATAGGGGGCAGTCCATCTTCACCAGAGCGGAACAGCCACATGAAAGAATCTGTTTCGGGATTTCTTTCCGGCTCCTTCAGTACCTGTATCCGTGTCTCATCTGCCATGAGGTATTTCCTTTGAAGGAGCTGTCTGTGAAGATAATCATACATCGGTTTGAAATAATTATCCGTACAATATATAATCCAGTTGGCAAGTGTTGCCCTGGTAAAATCTACTCCAAGCTGATGCCAGTCCTGTTCCTGACGGTACAGTGGCATTGCATTTGCGAACTTCTGATACATTACCCAGGCAACAGCTGATCCTGAAGCATAGCTGTTTGGAATAAGTGCCTCCGGGACAGCAGCCTTTACAAACTTTATATTTTCTTCAATTGCATCTGCTGTAGAGCATGCAGGACATTTGTATGTCTCACGGTAAATGTTTACAACTTCACCTTTTGCAGGGGTAAAACGGAATTCATGCCGTACAAACTCTTTGCCTATAGGTTCAAGGGCAGCACCACACTCATCACAGACTCGCTCATTTTCAGGAAGTGAAATAATCTCATCACGAGATGGAACGCCTTTAAAAAGTTCCTCAAGAGTACGTTTTTTCTTACGTGTATGCTCGGGAACCTTAATAGCAGGTGCCTTAAGATCAACATCAGCTTCCTGCTCAGCTTCATCAAACAGATTCAGCTGACCTTCCACATCTTTCATCTTTTCGCTTGATGTGCCGAACAGTTTCTTTGTAAGGTAATCAATCTGTGCCAGAAGATTCTGTATCTGCTCACGGTCAGCTTCGTGATCCTTCTTTAATGACTGGATCAGTTCCGTCTGGGCTGCAATGGTTGTATTCAGTTGGCTGATAAGATCCTTCTGCTCAAGAAGTTTTGAGTCTTTTGCACTTACTGCCATGTGATTTTCTGCTCCTTTTTCGATACTCTTATTATACCACAAAGAGCATTAAAAAAGAAGCAGAAATGCCAGTGTTTTCAAGGCTTCACGGCGTTTTAAATGCTTTGGGCTGTTCGATTTCAAGACCTGACATAAGCCAGTCGAATTGCTGCCATGTAAGCTGACGCACTTCCTGACTTGAACGTGGCCAGCGGAACCTGCCTTTTACTTCCATGCGTTTATACAGGAGTACAAAGCCATCATTTTCCCATAGAAGTGCCTTTACCCTGTCACAGCGTTTTCCACAGAACAGGTAAAGAGCACTGCGTCTTGGATCCATGTGAAGCTGGTCTTCAACGATTGCACACAGTCCGTCGATCGACTTTCTCATATCGGTGTACCCAGTCACAATATAAAGCTCGCCGGCAGCTGTTATATCGCCTAGCATGAAAGCTCCGCAATTATCTGGATTGTTTTGGCAAGAAGCAGTGGATCCGTTTCGTTTGAAATGCGCAGATTCATGTTTCCAATCATTAACTCCATTGCGGCTGTATCAGTATTTTTATTCATGTCAGTGGGAACCGAAATGGAATTCATCTCAATTTTTACAACTTCCTGATGAGACTGTTCATAAGTTGACAGCTGATTTTTCTCAGGAATATCTCCGCAGCCATTCTTGCGGAGACGCTTAACCCAGTTGTAAAATGTGCCTGGATTAATGTCATTGTTTAAACACCACTGATAATCAGACAGTCCGCTTTTGCGACATTCCATAATCAGGCGGTATTGTTCTTCGACTGGTACTCTTGGTGCTCTCATAGTTTGTCCCCTCATAATAATTAGAGTAAAATGCTAGCATCTAGCAAACATAAGTATAGTAAAACACTAGCATTTCCTGATACTTATTATGAGTTGATAATTAACGTGTTGCAATCCGTCGAATTATTTTGCGCTTACGATGAAGGCAAGAAAACGTCTGTAAAACTGGATGAAATTGTGATATACTGGGAGCAGCAGGCAACGATCTAATGATTGGCTGAGATGTGAGAAAAACTAGAATGTTAGGAGAAAAAGGTTATGGCTATTATACCAGCCCCAAAAACACATAGTGATGTAGCAATAAATCAGCATCTTATTCCAAGATGTTACATGAAAGCGTGGAAACATAATAGCGGTAATGATCCGAAAGTCTGGTTGTTTGATAAGAGTATGGGTTATTGTGAATCCAACCCGGAAAATTCGGATTGGACTTTAAGATCCTTTTCCACCAGGGAGATAATGGCAAAAAACGGGTTTCATGACATTAAAGCAGGGTTCCCATATATGCCAGACGAGGCACTTCATGAGATTTACGATGACATACTGCAGTTTAATGTGGTATGTGATGATAAAAATTTGAATAGTCCAGAATTACTTAATCAATATTTTTGCGACTTCGATAAATGGGAGATAAAAGATTCTTCTGGAATAGAGTTTACAGAAGATGAAAAAAGACATCTGAAGAAATATTTTAATGATTCAAGATGGGTCTTTGTCGAAACTGAATGGGCACACACATATGAAAATAATTGGGGAAAATTTATTCAATCAGTAGAAAATAAGATAAAGCAGGCGTATGCGAATAGAAACACTTCGACAAGTAGCAGTGTGACTCAAGGCGAATTGAATACTCTAATGAAATATTGCATGATTTATAACTGGAGAAGCATTGCTGGTAACGAAATATTTAACTCTATTTATGATTCTATATCTTTCACAGACGTACTGAAAAATGTAACAATCCCAGAAGCAGATAGAATATATGAAGATGATGTCACTGCGTATGATCAGATGAAGCACGCATTAATAATAAAAGCATTTGTTGATTATCTGCAGTCAGACAGTGGAAAGATGAAAACTATAGAGAACGCATTTATGCAAAGCATGGCTCCTGTTTTCTTGATGACGGACTATACGAATCCCTTTATTACATCAGATGTTCCATCTTTTACAAGAGACAGAGCAGATGGTTTAAAGGATATCATATTTGTTGCAACTCCGACGTTGGCTATTGGATATGGCATAGGTGAGGCAGGCAAATTTATAGTGAGTAAACTCTCACAAAATGAAGTGCTGGAATATAATAAGTCTATTGCTAAATATGGAAATAAACTGGTTATTAAGGATCAAAATTATGATGTCAAGCAATTGTTTGCCTAAAAGGGGGAGTCTTTGTTATGGTGATGAGGATTGCAGGAAATATAATTGTTGGTAACAATAAGAAAGTGTAAAAATGAAAAGCTGATTCATATGAAAATGCCGCAAAAACCACAATATATAGAGGCATGTGATTGATTGCACTGGATATATAGAAAATTAGATTTGATAAAAAGTTATTTTTATGATATGATATGAATTGCCTTACAAGTAGTTGTAAGGGTTGGAGATTGTTGTCAACAGTTCTTCCGCCAGCTCAGCTGAGCAGGTCTGAAGCTGTCTGTTAGTACATATGACCAGATTGGTCAGGACTAATAATAAGATGATAGTTAAGAACATAATGTTGTCCTCCTGCTTGATTGTAACACAATTAAGTATTGCATCCACAGGATAGCTGGCAATCAAATATAGGTCGAGACCTATCATACAGATTACTAAGAATGAACGTATACCCATTGACTAAGGAACGCTATCCTCCGTGTCAATGGGTATTGCAAATTTAGGGGTGAAGATGATGGATATTAAAGCATGGATTTCAAATCCAAAAGTAATTGCAAATAGCAAAAAAGGGTATGCTCATTTTGACTTAAGAACTGACATTACAAAGGTTTCTGAATATATTTCAAATCCAGAAAAAGTGGCAAGGCACAGTTTTTATCCGTTTATACATTATGTTATGAGAATGGACAAATATAATAAAAAGACGGGGGTCAAGCCTAAAACGCGAGAAATCTGTTATGCAGCTCATATGGATCGTTGTATTTTTCAATATTACAGTGCAATACTAAATGAGAATTATAATAAGTACTTGATAGAGCAAAATATAGAATCGGTTCCCGTTGCATACAGAACTAATCTGAAAAAGAGCAATATTCATATTGCGCATGAAGCATTTCAATTTATTCGAGAAAATAAGAATTGTCTTGTTTTGATAGGTGACTTTACAGGTTTTTTTGATTCTCTTGACCATCAGTATTTGAAACAACAATGGTGTAAGGTCATGGGATTTGATTCTTTGCCACAAGATCATTATGCTGTTTTCAAGAATGTAACAAAATATAGTATGTGGGAATTAGATGATTTATTATCAATAACAGGACTGAGCCAAAAAGAATTTAACAAGAGGAGATTGGCTCTTTCCAAAGAAGAGTATCGTAACAACAGGAGCCATATAACGAGGAATAATAAAACCAAACAGATACCACAGGGTTCGCCTATCAGTGCAGTGTTGGCAAATATTTACATGATTAATGCTGATAAAGAAATTCATGACTACGTTAAAGCGTTAGGTGGAATGTACATGAGATACAGCGATGATTTTATTGTCATTGTACCAGCTAATAGGTCTGAGATAGGTTGCTTCCAAAATGTATTAAGTATTTTGAAGGGAATTCCGAATCTGGAACTTGAGCCGAGTAAAACACAGATTTTTGCGGTTGCGGAATCAAGAGTGGAGAATATTGGGCGAGATTTATTAGAAAAGGCAGATGTGAGTAAGAAGGTGATTAATTTTCTTGGCTTTACCTTTGATGGACAAAGTGTGTCTGTTCGGTCAAAAACGATAAGCAAATATTACTATCGTATGTACAGAAAAGCAAAATCAATTTCTAAGAATCCAACATTGTCCGGAGCTGATAATTTATATAAAAGCTATTCGATACACGGTGCTAAAGCAAAACCAGGGAATTTTTTTACATATATTAATCACGCAAAGGAAGTCTTCAGTGAAGATGAACTGATAGACAGGGATTTGAAAAACCACATTCCTAAAATACGTAAAGCATTAAAAGGAAAGAAATAATGACGAAGGTTTTTCTTTCTCTTAAACGAATGTATTATTTTAAGCCATAAAAAAACGGCGGATAATCAAAGTCTTTTAGGGTTTGCCAATCTATTTTAGGGTTTGTCGATAGGGTCTGGCATTAAAAAAAGCATAGTTTTTTAGGACTCTTCGATAGGGACTGGTTTTAGGGTCTTTCGTGAGGGTAATTATATTTTACAATAAACATTGTAAGGCAAAATAGGAGCTGCGTCCAGAGACGTTTCCTTGCTATTTCAACTTTCGGATGGTAAAATCAATGATAGATAATATAGATAGAACGTGTATCGAAAAAGGTGGTCTGCAAAATTTATGTATACAGAAGAACAATATATTTTAGAAATCGGACAGGCACTGGCGGATGATCATGCTGCGGTTATGGTCGGAGCTGATTTTTCTAAAAACGCCGAAAAAATCAGCACTGCTGGTCGTGAATTTTTGAATTGGAACCAACTTTCGGATCTGTTTTATGAGAAATTGTATGGTGACAGTGAGTATCCGGAAAAAAATTACTGTAGTTCCCTGCGCTTGGCGGAAGAAGTCGAGATTATGGTTGGACGGCCAGGACTAGAAAAAATATTAAAGCAGGCAGTTTCGGATGAGGATTTTGTACCATCCAGGCTATAAGTTGACCACATTGGGGGGCAGGCACCAATGTGGTCAACCTAATGGACAATGATAGAAGTTATGGAATTAACACATAAATCTAGAACTGCAGCATGGAGATATATGCAGTTATTAGTTGAGTGCGGAGCGGTTCAAATGGTAGGTAATACCAATAATGTAAGTTATAGAAGAATGCAGATAAAATAAAATACTTGGCTCATTTTTATGAGCGAAGTTGAGAAACGATATATAAAAAACAGTAGAATAATATCAACAGAATTTGAAAATTAAGTAAATAAATATAATAGAAATATTGAATAAAAATAAAGGATTTCAGACTATGAAAGAAAAAATAAAGGATACTATAGCCGATTTATTATTAGACGGTGTTAAGAAAAAATTAGATAGTGTGAAGGAAGATTATAAATGGCAAAAGCTATTTGTTTCCACAGGAGATTTTTTTGTAAATAATCCTGATATTTTGGGAAGATTTGAAGATGATTTATATTATGTATTTTCAAAGGAGAATCTGGGGAGTATAGCAAAAAAACTTAAAGATAAGAATGGATATGATTTTCCACAATTACTTCATAAAGAGTTATATGATTTGATGGTGAGTTATGAAATCCCAACTATGAAGGCAGAAACGTATATTCATCACTTTATGCAGGTTATTATAACTTATTTAGAAGAAAATGCTCCAGATAAAACATTGGAAATATTTTTGGGTGATATGAGAAAGGAGATTGAAACTAATTTTGACAAATTGGAATCAAAATTGGAATTAGTTATAAATCAAATTTCAGAGTTGAATAAAGAAAATATAATTACTTATTCGATAGCGGATATTGACGCACAGATTAGGAGAGAAACAAAATACAAACGAATAGGACTTGATTTTTTTAAGCTTGATGATGAACAATTTGAATCAAGATTTCAAAATTCTATAAATGATACAAGGGTATATGTTGTTGGTAAATCTAGAGAAGAGACAACTTATCGAATTTTAAATGAATTAAAAAACAAAAATCCAGAAAGAATCACATTGGTGATTAAGTCAGAGAAAGAGTGGAATAAATTACAACATTTAAATTTGTCAGAAAATATTTTGATTCCGTTTTTTTATGCGGAGAGTATAGAGGTGATTCCGAATAATACCAATATTTTTATATATGGGGAAGATGAACCTTGTTATACACAGAATAAATTAGTTTTGAGAAAAAGGACAAAAAGAAATATTATAGATTCCTTAGAAGAGATTGGAATAGATGCAAACGAAGCATATAAAATGGTGGATAATACACACGGATTATATGTGCCTTTAAAGAAAAAACTTTTTGATGGTGCAATCTATGATAAGCCAGATTGGGTGGAGAGTCATTCGGAAGTAGTTATGGCTGCACTTTTGTGTGGTAAATGGACAGAAGCAACAGGAGATGTGTTAATTTTTGAAGAATTGTCTGGAAGGACATATGCTGACTGTAAAAAGGAATTAGAAAAATATTTGCATAGAGAAAATCCATATATAGTATCGAATAAAGGTTACAGAGGGAGCAATATGCAACTTGCTAGTGTAGAAGATGCGTGGGAAGAGTTGGACCTTTATATAGATGATGATACCTGGGATAAATTTATAAAGTTATTTTATGAGGTTTTGATAGAATCAGAGCCTATTTTTGAGTACCCTTTTGAAAAGCATTTTGAGGCGAGCATCTACGCAAAGAAACCAGAGTGGTCTCCAACGTTAAAGGAAGGGATGATAAGAACCCTTATTATGCGTGCATATTATAGGGGACATGAAGAAAATCAGAAGCAAATTGATAACATAGTTTCAAAAGTATTGGATACGATTACTAGTAAAGAAAGCTGGGGATATATTTCGCAATATTTAACAGAGTTGTGCGAGGCTTCTCCAGAGAGTGTTTTAAAAAAACTAGAGTCCGAAATAGAGGTATCCCAAGGATTAATTGACTTGTTTGCAGAAAACGATGGGGACTTTATGACAAGTCGTCATTACTATACCAATGTTTTGTGGGCTGTAGAGCAGTTGATACAACAAAAAAAATATGTTTCAAGAGCTTTGGAATGGTTATGGAAGGTAGATTCACATAATATTAAATACAGTATAAGCAATAGCCCTAAAGGTGTATTGGATGTGGTATTTTGTGCTTGGATTAATGGGAGCGCATTGTCAGTTGAAAAGAAAATTGAGTCCGCAAAAAATGCAATTGAACGATATCCAAATGCTTGGAAGATTATTGTATCTAAATTGCCACAAGGGACAAGCACGATATGTTCAACATTGAACACACCTAAATACAGAAGAGTAGATGAACCGGAAATTTTATATGTGCATGAAGTAAATAAAACATATATAGAATATTTGAGAATGTGTGTTGATAAAGCACATACAGATCCTGGAAGATGGATCAAGATACTTAAATATATAAGCTCATATGATAAGTCAATTCAAAAGGAAGTATTTGAAAAACTGGTATCCAACTGCAAGGCGATGAATGATGAGGAAAAAATCAAAGTTAAAAATAAAATCAGATATCAAATATTTAGACATAGATATTTCGATGATGCAGAATGGAGTATGACAGAAGAAGCATTATGTGAACATGAACGCGTAATGAATGAAATAATTGTAGATGAAAAAATATATGATTATCTGTATATTTTTTCACATGCATGTGATTTTCCACTACTGAATCCTATTCCATATTCTAGAGAAGAAAGCACAGAAATACATGATAAAAATCATATATTAAGAGAGAAAGAAATCAACACAAGATTCAAAGAATTTAATGAAAAAGGATATTCAATAGATAGATTAATTCAATTGGCTGTCAAGGAAGAATATGACTTAGTGGGTGAAGTTCTTGCACAGTTTTATTGTGATGGGATATTTGATGAGAAAGTATTTTATTCTCTGATGAAAAATGATATAGAAGGAAAATATGTGTATGAATACGTAAGGTTTTTACATAGAAAAGGAACAATAGATTTAAGTTCAGTTATAGGAAAAGTTAAAAGCCTATCGGATAATAAAAATCTTCTGACAAACTTGATTTCATTGGAAGTTATAGAAGATTGTGATAATGCTCTTATTGCGCATGAAGATGAAGATATAAAGAAAATGTATTGGAGTAGAGATTTGCGATTAAGAATATCGGATAGAGCTGCGCATAAGGTGTTTGTATGGGCGATGAATGAATGCAGAAAATATGGCTCGTTACATACCTATTTAGAATTGTTGTATGATATAAAAGATAAAATTTCTATTCAAGAATTATATGAAGCGACACTTGAAATATCTGATATAAAAAGTGATGGTGCAAATTCTATGACTGATTATTATCTTAGTGAAATCTTAAATATTCTACAACAAGCGTTTATAGAAGATGATGAAAAATGTGCAAAATTAGCAACATTGGAGTGGCTGTGCAGAGGTGTGCTTGAATGGGAGAATATGAAATGTATGCAAAGGATTATGAAGGATGAGCCAACATTCTATGCTTTGTTAGTTAGTATTATATATAAGGCTGATGATAGTGAAGCTGTTGATGAAGTAAAGCAAGAATTAGCTAATAAGGTTTATTCGGGCTTTGATAAGGCAAAGTTTTGCCCAACAGAAAAAGATGGTAAAGTCACATATGAAAATTTGAAGGAATGGATGGAGAAATTCAGAGAGTTATTGATTAATCAGAAACAGGAAAGATTATTTGGAAATTTGGTTGGTCGTTTATTGGCATATTCACCAATCGGTGAGGATGGTTATAGCCCATGTGAAGCTGTGCGAATGATTATAGAAGAGTATTACACAGAATCGTTAAAGACATCCTATGTGGTAGCAGAAGAAAATAAACGAGGAGTGCATACTGTTGATGCTGGTAAATCTGAATTGATATTACATCAAAGATATCAAAAGAATGCGGAAGCATTACAAGAATATTATCCTTATACTGCAGAAATATATTTCGCAATTAGCGATAATTATAAACGTGAGGCTGAATGTGAAAGAAAGCGTGCAGAAGATGAATGGTAGGAAAAAATATGTAGGTGAATTGTATAGCTTCTATAGAGAGAAGACATCTATTGGAAAAGGTGGCAATGGGGCGGTGTATGAAGTGGAGATACTGTCTAAAAGTGGATTGGGATTTCCTGTAGTGGCCAAATTCTTTGAATATGAAGGTGCGGATAAGGAAAAAAGATATAAGAGATTTAAAAACGAGATAATTGCTTTAAATGAGTTAAAAGATATTGAGGGGATAATGAAGGTTCTTGATAAGAAATGTCCTCAAAATGTACCGCAAACAAATGAAGAAGCATGGTATCTGATGCCTAAAGCTAAACCATATAAACTTACACGAAAATCAAATCTGTATGCCAAAATACTAGATATGCTTGAACTGGCACGAATTATACAATGCATACACGAAAGGAACGGTGCACATCGGGATATTAAGCCGGAAAACATATTGATATTAGGTGAGCAATTAGTTCTTTCTGATTTTGGATTGTATTGGGGAATTGAGGAGGAAAGACTTACAGAATTAAATGAGAGAATAGGTCCATATAAAATAATGCCACCAGAATTAGAAAATGTGCAAACTGATTTGGATTTAGATTTTAGACCTTCAGATGTATATTTATTTGCCAAGGTTCTATGGATGACATTGAAGGGAGATAATATCGGTTTTCGTGGACAATATCAACGAGGAGATGTTCAGATTTTTCTAAATAAAGAGAATTTTGATGATGTAATTACATTAGAGCCAATACATAAATTAATAGAAGAGGCTACTTTTGAAGATATGAATAAAAGAATATCAATTCATCAATGTATTGATTATTTGGAATTGCAGAGCAAACTATTAAGTGAGCGAGAACGGGAAATGCTTTCTGACGAACTGGTTAGTCAGTTGCTATATGATGAACATAGTAAAACGATTATTGAACGTGCTGTGCCAGGTCAATTAATATATGAAGATAAAGACACTATTTTTACAATGTTAAAAGGTATTATTCCGATATCGAAAATTAAGGTTAAATCACTTATTGATGAACAAAAAGTAAAACAAATTCAGCTGACCGACTTTCAGGTTGGCATAGGTGGTGTTTGCAAGCTACTTTATTTTAATAACGGAATTAAAGTCAAAGAATACTTATTGGAAATCAATAAAATGAGTTATTCAAATTTGAATTCCGATATCGTGCTTGAATTGAATAATATTGATTTGGTAGATAAAGAATATGTAGCATATTCAGAAACAATGCATGGATTTGGGAATGTATATCCAAAGATATTTTTTTCTTCGAATGAAAAGATTATTATAGAGAAAGCAGCGTTGATAGAATAAATAATTGATATTGCAGGTAATTCTGTAAGTAGTATTTACTGGCTTGCAAGCCAATGGAACTATTTACAATGATGTAAAAATGCTCCGGTGCTCCTGATGTGAAATAATCAAAGGGATAGTATCAGACTACAGATAATCCAATTTTTGAGGTGTTCTATCTCGAAAATCCTCGTGGTGTGATTGCAGTTTTTTCAGGGAATCCACCTTATGAACCTTAATTTCCAAATTTGAGTAGCCCTAACAAAAAGAAAATCTAAAAATGGCCCGTATTTCTGCGGAATCAAGGCTTTGGGGCTTAAGTTGACCACATTGGGGGGCTGAATGTGCAGACCGAGGTAGAATCCAGAAAAAACCTCGCAAAAGTGAGCGGGAAATGACCACCCAGCTCTTTCTGCTACGCTGTGTGCAGCTCAGTATCAGCATTGCCGACCTCGACCAGCTGACCATCGGTTGGTCAATGATATGTTCACAGAGCGGCAGAACGATGACTATCCGTACAAAGAGCTGGCATCATAAGCTGATTTTGACAAATTTTCACAGAATAAAACTCGACTAACGTGCATATATTAAACATGAAATAAGCACACTCGTTTGATTTCGCTTGACCACCGTGCTTATTTCGATTACAATATAAGCACGGAAGGATGGTGGTTCCATGAATGAGATGACAAGATTAGTTCAAAATCATGATTACATTACGCCGAGAATCGCGGGAAAATCTGGAATTTCAAAATTTAAGTTTTACAAATATGTCCGAGAGAACGGATTGGAGCCGGTCAGCCGTGGTGTTTATTCTACGGGAGCGGATTGGGTAGATGAACTGTATGTACTTCATCAGAGATGCCCGAATGCTGTTTTTTCACATGACGAAGCTTTTTATTATCACGGTCTTACAGACCGGGAACCTTTTGCCCATACACTTACTATATACAGCGGCTACAATGCACATCGGCTTACAGCGGATGGAAGTTGTAAAGTATATACGGTTAAAAAGGAATTACTGAATGTCGGAAAAATCATCGTGAAGGACAATGATGGGAATATGATTCCAATGTATGATCTGGAAAGGACCATTTGCGACCTGATGAGAAGCAGGAGCAGTATTGAAGCACAGGATTTCAGTTCTGTTCTGAAGACGTATGTTTCCAGAAAAGATAAAGATCTGAATCGACTTATGGAATATGCAAAGCTATTTCGGGTCGATAATGTGATCCACAGATATATGGGGGTATTATTGTAAAATGCAGCTGACACCAGAACAGGTTAAGGGAAGAATTAAGAATGTGGCAAAGGAGAACAAGGCAGATGCCAGAACGCTCATGCGGATCTATATGATGGAGCGTTTCCTTGAGAGAGTTGCCAGTTCGCAGTACAAAGATAATTTTATCATCAAAGGCGGAATGCTGGTGACTGCGATGGTAGGCGTGGCACTCCGATCCACAATGGACATTGATACGAGCATCAAAAACCAGAATCTGTCGGCAGAGGACGCCAGACGGATTGTGGATGAGATCAAGGATATCGACCTTGGTGATGGAGTGATCTTTGAGGTCAAGGAAGTTTCCAATATCATGGACGAGATGGAGTATCCAGGTATTCGGTTTACCATTAATGCCATGATGGGAAAACTCGTGACACCGATGAAGATTGATATTTCTACAGGAGATGTTATTACACCAAGGGCAATCGAGTACAAATATAAATTGCTCTTGGATGACCGCTCCATTAGCCTGTGGTCGTATAATCTGGAGACAATTTTGGCTGAAAAACTTCAGACGGTACTTGCAAGAGGTCTTTTAAATACCAGAATGAGAGACTTCTATGATATTAAGACATTGCTTTCTATTTACGAGCAGGATATTGATACCGATGTACTGAAAAAGTCATTTGAAGCAACCTGCAAGAAAAGAAGTACTGAAAATCTGAAAGAGGAAGCTCCTAAAATTATGGCTGCCGTCAGTGATGACGCGCAGTTACATACACTCTGGAAGTCTTATCAGAAGAAATATCCGTATGCGGCTGGTATCAGCTATGAGGATATCATGGAGAGCACAATGCTCTTATGGAATAAAATTCAATAATTGGTAACAACCCCGTTGGAGAAATCTGACGGGGTATTTTTATACCCATATTTGTGCGGATACTTTGCTATTATCTCGTCTGAGAAGATGGAAGCTAAAGATGCGATTGGCCTGTATAAGAACAGAGATGCATCAGAAAAAGTATTTCGTGCATATAAATTGTATCTTGAGCTGCTTCAGCAGAAAACAAAAAACAAAAAAGCACCAAAACCAATTTCACGAAAGAGAAAGTCTATCCAGAATTAGCATAAAATGCTAATTTGAAACAGGCTTCTAATATCTCGCTGAACAAAGGATTAAATATTCTGGTAAGGGATTGATACAAAATGTCAACAGGCTGCTCGTGAAATAAGACTGGCTAATTCAAGTGAAGCTGATTCTAAAGAACATCCAGGTCTTCGTATGGCAGATATGATGGCTGGAATCATTTCTAAGCTGTTGAAGGGATTATGTGATTCCTTACGATACCATTCTCTTAATGAAGGCACAAACAAAAAGATTCTTGATGTAGGTTGGTTTCGCTTGAGTGAAGTTCAATTAGAGCTTTATAAAAAACTATATCGTCTTATTTGCGAATGGCAACCAGCGTGGTACAAATCGTATTCTGGTATTTATTCGGATGATTTGGTTTTATTCAATGCTTTGCTTAATTTTATGAATCATTTTAAATCGGTTGAACAGATTCGAGCGGATATAGATATGCAAGGCGAATACTTCAATGCGTTTGCTTGTGAGCAATTGACAAGATATTTTAATCAGAGAAGATGCAAGCTGCCGATTGAACCTATAAGTATTTTTGATGAGCAATCATATTTGAACCAAAAGGGTGGAAAAGTATATTTTGATTCAAAGAAGCAACCTTATTTACCGTTGCATGAAGGTTCTCAGACCTTTGATGCATTGCCTAAGATGCCGAAAAAGGTATCTTTTGAACAAAATAGAAAATTGTTTTCGCAGATATTGACACTTAAATTCTTATATCCTGATAAGAAAGAGTGGGAAGATAGAATTATGACAGAATTGAGAGCACTTATAGAGGAATATGAGAATGATATTTCATTAGCACATATCGGATTTCCGGAAAATTGGGATGAAATAATATAAAATCTCTGGAAGTTCACATTTAAATCAATTGTATTTTAAAGATAAATCCGCTATACTAGATATCAGATAATATCGAAAATATGTTTGGTATAGAGGTGAGCTGGATGATTAGTGTTTTTACAAAAATTATTGATCTAATATTTTTAAATACAAGGTATTATATTCCCATACTGTTATTTATGTTAGCGGTAATGGGAACTTATAAATGCTATAAAGTGTATAAATTACCGAAGTATATTTTATATTCTATGATCTGTATATGTGTTGATGTATTTGTCACTTATGTACTTTACAATGTGATAAAAAGCAGGATAATACTCTTTGTGATGGCTATCATATTAGTTGGTATAATACTATATGCAATATGGCATTACATCAGTATTTCACATACCTTAAGGCGAGTAATAAATTTTTCTGACGAGGAGAGATTTGATGCGAACTTTGTCGAGGCATGGAATTTGACATACGATTTGAAGACATCTGTTATGACTAAAAAGCAGTTGGATAAATACAACAGGTACAGGATTTTTTTACGTGCGAAATTAGGCTGTTTTCATGCTAATGAGCAGGAATTACAAATTTACGAAAATGGGGACAGATGTCAAAAGGCATTTTATCATTTTATTCGTTTTATTCAATATTTGGCAATGGGAGAAGTACAGAAAGCATATGACAATATTAAAGAGGCTGAAGCATTATCCAACGGTGATATAGATAAGGTGCTTAGAAGTCAGATATTGATTAATCGTGGAGTGGCATATGTGCAACTTGGTATGTATCAGGATGCGGATGATGCATTTATTCGTGCAATCAGCTATTGTCAAAAGCATAATATAAAGAGTTCGTATTTATGGAATGTTCTTTATAGCGATTATATTTTTAACAAAACACGTCTGAATCCGGATATTTCGATGGAAGAGATGGATGAAATTTTAGAACAATATAAAGAGTATATTGATTGTAAAAATATAGTTGAGTATATAAATTTATTCAATACAAGGCTTGAATTGCTTCGACAAATGAAAGCTGATAGGAAGAAATTGAATGATGTAGTTCAAAGTGTGTTTGATTACGTACAGAACAGTAACATTCCAAAGTTAAATAGATGTGTATTTGAAGCATCGACAGCAAGGATTATTTGGGCGTCAGCGTTAAATCCGACATATATTCTTGAGGCATTATCTAGAGATGTTGATTTACTTTCTAAACTACCAATGCCTGTCAGATATGATAGCTATAAGAATATAGAGCTGTTATTTAAAGATTTACATGGTAACATTGTGGAAAGATATACCTCCCTAAAGGACAGAGCCGTGGAATATATGCAAAATGAGGCTGAAAGAGATTTAGAGGAATATCGAAGGTCGTTGCCAGCAGAGGCTGTTTATCAACGATATTTTTGCTTTTACGAACTGGCTGGTATTCAAAAAAGAAACAAGCAAAATTATAAGTGGTCTGTTGTTGAAGAGTACTTAAAAAATGCAAGTGCTCTTTATCATGAGAATGGTTTACTTATAGATGAAATCATGACAAAACTTGCTTTGATTGACGAGGCATCAGATGTTATAAATTGTGACGAGCATTTGCAATTTACCAGAAAAGACGAGATGCTTCGGACACTTGATGAGGTTGAGGCTATGTTGCCTAAGCTCGAGCAACATCCAGTAATTAATGAAATCACCCTCAGAATCAGTTTTTATAGTGTTGCTTTGAACGATTATTTGCGCTGTAAGAATTATTATAAACTATATAGGAAGTCATCTGATCAGGTGTCAATTGATCATTATGCTCCTTGGGTACATAAATACCATATGGATGTTATATTCTGTGTCAGAATTCTCTACATAGTTGATAGTATCAACAAAATAATTGATCATATTGATGATTTTGATTTAAGCCCTTTAGCCAGAGAGTGGTTTGCTGGATTTGGCAAAATAGGTGGTGATGTAATTCATCTTGTGATTGGCTTACTTATTGGATTTGACAATGCTGTTTCGTTAAAAGAATGCTTACTGTTGGATGAAGCAAACAGAATTGTAGATAATTATGAGTGGATGAATTTTCCAGAGTTTGGTCTAAAAATCGATGTTCAAAATACTGATGTTATATTTTTCCATCCTGGTCAGCACCCATTAGAAAATGAAAAGGTTAAGAAGTGCATTTTTGAGACGGTTATTGAGCTGGATAAATTTAGCGTTGAACAGCAGAGCGCATTGCGGGAGGTTTGCAAAATCATTACAGAGAATATGGTTTCGGAGGCTCCTACGATTGATGAACTGAAAGCAGCATTTAATAGTGTAATGCTTCCTAAGACCATAATTTAGGACGTTAAGATATTTGTAATAGCAACCATATCTTTATTGTGGCAATGAAATAAGCAGTTGCCGGACAAAAATGAGAGCTGAATTTGGACAAGATAAGGAATCATAAATATTGTATTTTGCATGGCATTCCGCTATACTAGTATTAAGTATAGCGGATTATTTTTTGGAGGCTTTTATGGCAAATACTTTGAAGTTACCGGTTGGAATTGAAAATTTTGAGGAAATTCGTAAACTGGGTTTCTATTATATTGACAAGACAAGGCTTATAGAGCAGCTTTTACAGGGATGGGGGAAGGTGACTCTTTTTACCCGCCCTAGGCGTTTCGGTAAGACTCTCAATATGAGCATGCTCAAGAGCTTTTTTGAGATGGGCACAGATAAGAGTTTGTTTGATGATTTATATATTTCCGGCAATAAAGAGCTTTGTGATGAGCATATGGGTAAGTATCCTGTTATATTTCTTTCATTCAAGGGTGTGGAGGGATTGACGTATGATGAGGCTTTTGATGCTCTTGTAAGAGTTATTGGCAAAGAAATAAGCAGAGTGTCTTTTCTGGCTGACAGTGATAAGCTTACGGTGCTTGAGAGAGAACAGTATAAGGGATTGACTATTATAGAGGACGGCAGTTTTGTTTTCAATAAAGATAAGCTTATATCGTCATTACAGCTTCTTTCACAGCTATTGTATAAGCACTATGGTCAGAAAGTAGTTATTCTCATAGACGAGTACGATGTTCCGCTCGACAAGGCTTTTCAGAATGGCTACTACAAGGAGATGGTTTCTCTCATCAGGGGGCTTTTCGGGCAGGCGCTCAAGACCAATGAGTTTTTACAGTTTGCGGTGCTCACAGGCTGTCTTCGTGTGTCAAAGGAAAGCATTTTTACAGGGCTCAATAACTTTGAAATCAATTCCATTGTGGATATTGACCATGATGAGCAGTTTGGCTTCACTGATGATGAGGTTATGAAGCTTCTTTCAGACTATGACAGGAGCGAGAGGTACCCTGATGCAAAGGAATGGTATGATGGCTATCATTTTGGCAATGCGGATATTTATTGTCCGTGGGATGTGATTAATTTTGCCAAGAAGCTTGTTTCAGATCCGTCAGCCAGACCGAGTGCGTTCTGGATTAACAGTAGTGGCAACGATATGGTGAAGCGCTTTGTGGACAAGGCTGATCAGACCACGAGAGATGAGATAGAAAAGCTCGTGGCAGGAGGATTTGTGGAGAAGCAGCTTCGCCTTGATCTGACCTATGATGAGATTGACAATACTATTGACAATCTGTGGAGTGTGCTTTTTACCACAGGCTATCTCACCAAAATCGGTGAGGTCAAGGTGCCTGACAGTGAGAGCTATGCCTATAAGCTTGTGATTCCTAATAAAGAGGTGCGTGAGGTGTTTATTCTCCAGATTCAGGAGTGGTTCAAGGCTGTTGTTGCAAATGATGATGATACTATGAAGCTTTTATCAAAGGCAATTCTGGATAAAGATGAGAAACAGATTGCGAGGCAGCTCAACATCGTGATGAGCCGCATGATAAGCATACTCGATACCAAGGCACCTGATGATATGAAGGAGAATTTCTATCATGGCTTACTTCTTGGTCTGCTTCGGGGAAGCAATCCGGACTGGCTTATTAAGTCCAATCGCGAGTCAGGAGATGGCTTCAGTGATATTTTAGCCTACGGCATTGCTTTTTGCAGGAAGCGGTGCAGGGTGGTTGGTGAGAAATTGTAAATATAAATCAATCCGTCTAATCATCAGCGAAAATATATATTGCTTTCATTGTCAAAGTATGTTACGATACTCAATGGTTACAATTTATTGTGACAGTTATTATATCATTTAAACAAAAGAAAGGTAGGAGAATAGTTATGAGCGACAACTTCAATATGTATGATCAGGCGAATCAGCAGGGCAATCCAAATATACCGCCTATGCCGCCGATGGAGGAAAAGAAGGGAATGTCAATTGCATCTATGGTGCTTGGTATTATCGGTCTGGTATTCTGGTGTATTCCAATCCTTGGCGGACCTATTGGTATTGTAGGACTTATCCTCGGTATCGTAGGTAGGAAAAATGGTGGAAAGGGCATGGCAACCGCTGGTATTGTTATGTCAATTATTACCATCGTACTTGCAGTTATCAATGCTATTGCTGGTGTTTATCTGCAAACATCAAATGTCTTGAACCAGTTATAATCACATAACAGGTGATATCTTTAATTGCATTTTATTTTTTAATCCGCTATGCCAGAGGTTGGTATAGCGGATTTTTAGATTCAATTATCATTGTATTAAAATAAAAAAGTACGTATTAGGAAAGGTGGAAAATAAAATGAAAAAACGAATAATTAATTATAGACTTAAGATTGACAATCTGCTTGCCAATCCTGATAAGATATCAAAAGAAGAGTGGAAGAAAATACTGCAGGAACACCTGACACAAATAGCCTTCTTCCAGCATGAGCGCCTCGTGCACCTCATAGTGACAGTAACCTTTGCCATACTCACCATGATGTCAATAATTGCATCCATCATGATAAGTAACCCTATGCTTCTGGTACTCACACTGTTATTCTTAGTGCTGTTGGTGCCGTATATCATGCATTACTATACACTGGAAAATGAAGTGCAGAAGATGTATACCCAATATGATGAGATATTGAAGCGTTTGGAATAGGTCAGAAGCTGTAGTATACTGGAATTATCTGACAAGGTTCTCTTGACTATGAGTATTCTCCGAGTTATTACACTCGTAAGAAAGTAACTTACGAGTTAGTAACTGCGAGTATAATAATTGGAGGAGCTTTACAAGTAAACGATTTGATTTTAGCCTTGCTGGCACAGAATAATGGTTTTGGGCAACCATTGACGGTAGAGTATTGCTATATGACCTGCTAAATGGTAAAATCAAAATACACTGGGGTGGATGGTGAAGAACCAGTTCTTTTGCACATTACTCCAGAAGTACAGCTTCGGAAAGGAGCGTTTAAAGTATGCTGGGATTGAAAAAACTTCCGGTTGGGTTTGAAAGTTTTCAAGAAATTCGGAAGTTAGAATGCTATTATGTAGACAAAACGAAACTGATAGAGCAGCTTCTTGAAAATTGGAGTAAAGTGAATCTGTTTACAAGACCTCGCCGATTCGGGAAAACCTTAAACATAAGTATGCTTAAGAGCTTTTTTGAAATTGGAACAGATGCAACATTGTTTGATGGTCTTTATATCTCACAGAATAGAGAACTTTGCGGGGAATATATGGGAAAGTACCCGGTTGTTTGCTTGTCTTTAAAAAGCGTGGACGGGCTCACATTTGAGGAGGCACAGTACTCCTTGTGTGAGCTGATTGCCAGTGAGGCTAGACGTTTTAAGTATTTGCAGAATAGTGATAGATTAGATGACGATGAAAAGAAATTGTATCGTGATTTGATTTCGTTTCAAGAGGGGCGAGAAACTGTACTTGCGGCAAAGCTTAAATTTTCACTAAAGAAAATATCAGAGCTATTATATAAACATTATAATCAGAAAGTAATTGTTCTGATTGACGAGTATGATGTGCCGCTCGACAAAGCATTTCAGCACGGCTATTATAAAGAGATGGTATCTCTAATCCGGGGCGTGTTTGGAGAGGCATTAAAGACAAATGATTTTTTGCAGTTTGCTGTGTTGACAGGATGCCTTCGGGTTTCCAAAGAAAGTATATTTACCGGTTTAAATAATTTCAAGGTTTATGCTGCTGATGATGTTCAGTATGAAGAAGAATTTGGTTTCACAAAAGAAGAAGTAGAAAAACTCTTAGCTGACTACAATATGCAAGAGCATTTTTCGGAAGTTAAAGAGTGGTATGACGGTTATCATTTTGGGAATGTGGACATTTACTGCCCGTGGGATGTAATAAACTATGTTTCAGATTGGCTGACTGACCCGGACGCACGTCCAAAATCATATTGGATTAACAGTAGCGGAAATGACTTGGTTAAACGCTTTATTGACAAGGCTGATACAACCACAAAAGATGAAATCGAGCAGTTGATTGCTGGGGAGGCAGTTAAAAAGAAAATTCGGCTGGATTTGACTTATGATGAGATTGACAACAACATAGACAACGTATGGAGCGCACTTTTTACAACTGGCTATCTTACAAGGCTTGGAAAGAACGAGAACGATGTGTATAGTCTGGTTATTCCTAACAAGGAAGTTCGAGAGGTTTTCGTTTCTCAAATCAATGAATGGTTTAATGGAGTTGTGAAAAAAGATAGCTTCTCAACAAAGAAAATCATCGCTGGATTTCTTGAAGGAAAGACCGATGATATTCAGCTGGAACTGACAATGTTCCTTGGCGAAACGATTAGCATTTTGGATACGAAAGCCAGAAATGAAGAAAAGGAAAACTTCTACCATGGCATCTTAATCGGTATTTTGAAAAACTATTCCGGATGGGCGGTTAAATCGAACAAGGAGTCTGGTGATGGATTTGCAGATATTCTGATTAAACCTAAGAATCCTGATGTTGGTATCATAATAGAATTGAAGTATGCACGTTCCATGAACGAGCTTGATAAGGCCTGTGAAAGAGCAGTGGAACAAATCAAAGATCGCAGATACGACACAGAACTACGTGAGGACGGACGGAATGATATTCTTGCGTATGGAGTTGCATTCTGCAAAAAGCGTTGTAAAGTCGTAGTTGAAAAACTATAAGCAACGACCCCGCTCAAAGTATAGCGGATTTTTTCGGAGGTATTACTATGAAGCTTAAAACCGGACAAAAGTGCGCATTTGGATTTGGCGCATTCGGAAAAGATATTGTGTATATGCTTATTGCATCGTATTTGCTCTACTACTACAATGTAGTGCTTGGGATGAGCAGTGTGTTTATTGGTACGGTGATGATGGCGGCGAGGATTTTCGATGCATTTAATGATCCGGTGATGGGGATTATCGTAGCAAAGACGCGTACCAGGTGGGGGAGATTTAAGCCTTGGATTTTTGCCGGCACAGTGCTCAATGCCGTGACCATATATGCTTTGTATGCCACACCTGAGTCTATGGGTGATTCAGCTCAGAGAGTATGGCTTATGGTGTTTTACTTTGCATGGGGCATTACATATACGCTTATGGATATTCCGTTCTGGTCTATGATTCCCGCAATCACTGAGTCGGGCAGCGACAGGGAGCAGCTTACATCGCTTGCGAGGACCTGCTCAGGCATAGGTGATGCTATCCCTACGGTGCTCACGATGACAGTGGTGCCTATTCTTGGTGCTGGTAGCTCTATGGCTGATTACAGGATTGGATTTAAGTGGTGGGCGCTTATTATAGCGGTAGTGTTTGTGATTTCTGAGCTTGTGTGTGTAGCCTGTGTGCCTGAAAGGCCGGTTGCCTGTAATGAGAAGCCCGGAAAGATATCTGATATGTTTAAAGCCTTATTTAAGAATGACCAGGCTATGACTGTTGTGGTCTCAATCATTCTCGTGTATACATCAATCAATATCTGTGGCAATCTTGTGCTTTATTTCTTCCGGTTTGATGTGGGAAACGAGGGGGCATATTCCATTTTTGCAGCAGTTGCTTTTGCAGCACAGGTGCTTGTCATGATGGTTATACCGCTGCTTCGCAAGAAATTTAGCAAAAGCTGTCTTTTTATATCAGGATTTATTATTCAGATAGTGGGCTTTGCGGTGATACTTATCATGGCATTTGCAAAGCTCTACACGCCGCAGAGCTGGTACATACTCTGCATGCCGGGTATTTTGATTTATCTGGGCTATGGTATGCTCAATGTTATCATGACCATATTTCTTTCAGATTCTGTTGACTATGGTGAGGTGATGAATGGCACGAGAGAGGAGTCGGTCATTTTCTCAATGCAGACATTTACGGTAAAGCTCGCATCTGGTGTAGCGGTATTTCTGGCGGGGCTGGTGGTTGACTGGATTCATCTGGATACCGCGGCTGCGGTACAGACACAGAATACACTTGATGCGCTTCGCATGTGGATGACGATTCCGTCTGTTATCCTGCTCATCGTAGGCATATTTGTATTTAAGAGATTTTATAAGCTGGATGATGCTAGGATGGAAGAAATTAAATCTAAGCTTAATTAAAACTTTAATCTGAAGCAGACTTAAATTGCATACGAAAGTCAACAACGCCCATGCATGAATGCATGGGCGTTCTTTTTATTTCTTAAGTTTTTTCTGTGCCGTAGAAAGCATCAGCTTAATACGGTTCAGCTGGTTTACTTCAGAAGCACCCGGATCATAATCGATAGCCACAATATTGGCATCCGGATGATCATGTCTGATTCTCTTTATAACACCCTTACCCACAATATGGTTTGGTAAGCATGCAAAAGGCTGTGCACAGATGATGTTTGTGACGCCCTCATTGATGAGCTCAAGCATCTCACCTGTCAGGAACCAGCCCTCACCGGTCTGATTACCGCACGAAACGATAGGAGAAGCATACTCTGCGAGATCCTGCACGTGAGCGGTTGGCTCAAAGTGCTTACTCTTAGCCAGCTCATCCCTTGCATCCTTTCTGAGCCACTCGAAGAAGGCGATAAGACGGTTGTTCATAAACTTCGCTTTCTTAGAAGCTCCGAGATAGTCAGCCTTGAAATTCGTGTTGTAGCAGCAGTAGAGTAAGAAATCAGTCAGATCAGGCACTACAGCTTCTGCTCCCTCAGCTTCGAGCAGGTCAACCACATAGTTGTTTGCTGCAGGAAGGAACTTGACGAGAATCTCACCGACCACGCCGACACGCGGCTTAACTTCATCTGTCATAGGCAGATTGTCGAAATCTCTTATGATTTCGCGGCACATCTTCTTATATTTCTTGTGAGAGAGCATCTTTGTGTTTCCGACAAATTCGATGACTCTCTTTTTCCACTTCTCATGGAGCGCATTGGCACTTCCCGGCTCTTTCTCGTAAGGACGTACCCTGTAGAGACAGCGCATAAAGATATCACCAAACAAAAGCGCATACAGTCCGTGCTGGATGAGGCTTGGAGTGAACTTAAAGCCCGGGTTTTTCTCGAGACCAACCATGTTGATTGAGATAACAGGCACATCAGGATATCCGGCCTTTTCGAGGGCTCTTCGGATAAAGCCGATGTAGTTTGTTGCACGGCATCCGCCACCTGTCTGTGAGATGAGGATGGCTGTGTGTGTCATATCATAGTCGCCGGATTTGACGGCTGCCATAATCTGTCCCACGACAATGAGAGAAGGGTAGCAGGCATCGTTGTTTACGAACTTAAGTCCCACGTCCACACATTCCCTTGCAGGGATATCAGGTATGACCATGTTGTAGCCGGCTGCCTTAAAGGCAGGCACGAGGAGGTCAAAGTGTATAGGTGACATCTGAGGGCAGATGATGGTGTAGTTGTCCTTTTTCATCTGCTCGGTGAATACAACACGTTCGTAGTTAGACGGTTTTAAGTCACGCTTTTCATGCTTGGTTTCCTTGACTCTTATGGCGGCAAGGAGCGAGCGGATACGGATTCTTGCTGCGCCCAGGTTGTTTACCTCGTCGATCTTCAGGCAGGTGTATATCTTGCCTGAGCCTGTCAGTATATCATTTACGCAGTCGGTTGTGACAGCGTCGAGACCACAGCCGAATGAGTTAAGCTGGATTAAGTCAAGGTCATCACGGGTCTTTACAAAGTTGGCGGCTGAGTACAGTCTGGTGTGGTACATCCACTGGTCCATGACGATGAGAGGTCTCTCAAGCTCGCCCAGATGGGATACTGAGTCCTCTGTCAGCACACAGATGCCATAGCTTGTGATGAGCTCAGGGATACCGTGGTTGATTTCCGGGTCCACATGGTACGGACGGCCTGCGAGCACGATTCCGCGACGTCCGGTGTCCTCCATGTAGTCGAGCACTTCCTCGCCCTTTCGCTGTATCTCAAGCCTTGTCATGGCAAGCTCCTTCCAGCCTGCGGCTACCGCATCACGAATCTGTGACTCAGGCAGGTTGAAATCACCCTTTGAGAAGGTGGCTACGAGCTGCTGTGAGATAGTTTCCTCACTCTCAAATGACATAAACGGATTTATGAATTTAACCTCGCCTGAGGTAATCTCGTCCACGTTGTTTTTGATATTCTCAGAGTATGATGTGACAATAGGGCAGTTGTAGTGATTGTTAGCATCAGGAAACTCCTTGCGCTCATATGGCACTGCCGGGTAGAAAATAAAATCTACATTTTGCTTTATGAGCCAGCTTATATGACCATGTGTGAGCTTTGCGGGGTAGCACTCTGACTCACTTGGGATTGAGTCGATACCCATCTCATAGATCTTTCTGGTAGACTGTGGTGACAGCACTACAGAAAAGCCGAGACGTTTGAAAAATGTAGCCCAGAACGGATAGTTCTCGTACATATTCAAGGCTCTTGGGATGCCGACTGTACCGTGTGGAGCATCCTTTGGGTCAAGTGGCTCATAGTCAAATATACGCTTGTTCTTGTATTCAAAAAGATTTGGGATGTTATCCTTGTTCTTCTCCTTGCCCAGACCCTTTTCACAGCGGTTTCCGGTGATGTACTGTCTGTTGTCGGAGAATTTGTTTATAGTTAAAAGACAGTGGTTTGTACAGCCCTGACAGCGTGCGAGCTTTGTGGTGTAGGTGAGCTCGTTTATCTGGTCGATTGTGAGCATTGTTGTCTTGTAATCAGCCTCATGGCGCTCACGTGCGATGAGTGCGGCACCAAAGGCACCCATGATACCTGCGATATCAGGCCTTGTGGCATGTACACCTGCTATTTTTTCAAAGCTTCTAAGAACGGCATCATTGTAGAATGTACCGCCCTGGACTACGATATTTTCACCGAGGTCGCTTGCATCAGAAAGCTTGATAACCTTGAAAAGTGCATTCTTTATTACTGAGTAGGCAAGTCCTGCTGATATATCTGCGACAGATGCGCCCTCCTTCTGGGCCTGCTTTACCTTTGAGTTCATGAAAACCGTACATCTGGTTCCGAGGTCGATAGGGTTCTTTGCAAAAAGGGCTTCCTTTGCAAAATCCTGAACAGAATAGTTTAAAGACTTTGCGAAGGTCTCAATAAATGAGCCGCAGCCTGAAGAGCAGGCCTCGTTGAGCTGTACTGAGTCGACTGTCTGGTTCTTTATCTTGATGCACTTCATGTCCTGTCCACCGATATCGAGGATACAGTCTACCTTTGGGTCGAAGAAGGCTGCTGCGTAGTAGTGGGCTACAGTCTCAACTTCGCCGTCGTCCAATTTTAAAGCTGCCTTTAATAAAGCCTCTCCGTAGCCTGTAGAGCAGGAGTGTACGATGTGTGCATCCTCAGGAAGCTTTGAGTAAATCTCCTGGATAGAGCGGATGGCTGTCGCAAGAGGGCTTCCATTGTTGTTGCTGTAGAATGAGTACAAAAGGTCTCCGTCCTCACTCACGAGAGCAATCTTTGTGGTGGTGGAGCCTGCATCTATTCCGAGATAGCAGTTGCCCTTGTATGTAGAAAGGTCACCGGTCTTTACATGATTGTTGCCGTGACGCGTTGTAAATTCATCGTAATCAGCCTGATCCTTAAAAAGAGGCTCCATACGTGCCACCTCAAACTCCATCTTGATGCCGTTTGAGAGGCGGTCGATTAAGGATGAGAGTGTAGTGACAGAGTTGTCTTTATAGTTTAATGCAGAGCCTATTGCTGCAAACAGATGAGAGTTCTCAGGAACGATGGTGTGCTCGTCATCGAGGTTTAAGGTTCTGATAAATGCTGATTTAAGTTCTGACAAAAAGTGCAGAGGACCGCCAAGGAAAGCAACATGTCCCTTGATTGGCTTACCGCAGGCGAGACCACTAATGGTCTGGTTTACCACTGCCTGAAAGATTGAAGCGGATAAATCCTCGCGTGTGGCTCCCTCATTGATGAGAGGCTGGATATCTGTTTTGGCAAATACTCCGCAGCGCGCCGCGATAGGGTAGATGGCCTTGTAGCTTTTTGCGTATTCATTTAGTCCGGTAGCGTCTGTCTGGATGAGAGATGCCATCTGGTCGATAAAAGAGCCGGTACCGCCGGCACATATGCCGTTCATACGCTGCTCCACGTTGCCGCCCTCGAAGTATATGATTTTGGCATCCTCACCGCCCAGCTCTATTGCCACATCAGTCTGTGGTGCGTAGTGTGTGAGTGCGGTAGATACAGCTATAACCTCCTGTACGAATGGCACCTCAAGGTGCTTTGCAAGAGTGAGTCCGCCGGAGCCTGTTATCATAGGACAAACTGAAAGGTCACCTGTCTTGTCGTAGGCCTTTCTGATAAGGGACTCAAGTGTCTCCTGGATATTTGCAAAATGACGCTCATAATCGGAAAAGAGGATATTGTCATCGGCGTCAAGAAGTGCAATCTTGACGGTTGTTGAGCCGATATCAATGCCCAACTTATGTAAGCTGTTATTTTCCATAGTGGTTCGTTCCTCCGTTAATGTATTACTCATATAATTTTATATATCTTTCTTCTTATTAAAATATATAATTGTTCTATTTTCAAAACAGAGATTATTATACGACAGATATCGACAAATTACAATGACTATAATTATAAAGAATTTGTGAATAATTTGCAGTCTCGTTGACAAAGTATGATTAAACTATCATAATGAGTTTTGTAATGATCGCTGCCCTTTGCGATATAGCGTAAAAGGCGGCAATAATATGACAGGAGGATGCAGACGCGTGGGTTTTATTGCACCAAAACCATGTCTGCTAAAATGTATGAACTGGCTTAACAAACTAGAACAAAAATATGGAAGCAAAGCGATTCCCAATATCACGAGAATATTTATCGCTGCGAATCTGATAGGCAGTGTGCTGCTTTTGACAAAGGGCGATGTGGTCCTTTATTATCTGCAGTTTTCAGCCTCTGCTATTTTGCACGGACAGGTATGGCGCCTTATAAGCTGGGTGTTTGTGCCGAGTGGCAGTATATCATTTTTACAGCTTTTGTTTATATTCTGTCTGTGGACGCTCGGAGACAGCATGGAGTCATATCTTGGCTCATTCAGGATGAATGTGTACTTTTTCGGGGGCTTCTTGCTGTATGATATAGCAGGAATGCTTATATTTGCAGTGACAGGTGTATCCATAAATCTGACTATGTACTATATACTTATATCCATGTATCTGATGCTTGGTCTTTTGATGCCGGAGGCAGAGGTGAGGCTTTACTTTGTGCTTCCTATAAAGATGAAGTGGATGGTGCTTGTTTACTTCGTGATGTTTGCATATGATGTGTATACCTATATGAGCTTTGGATGGCAGATTGGATTGGCATACGGCTCAGAAATCGTACTTGCACTTATAAATCTGTTAGTATTTATCTATGGCTGCAAGCACAGGCTTTCATTCAGACAGAATATGCACCAGAGGAAGAGAAAGGCTCAGTTTAAGTCTCAGTTTTCAGAGCCTCGTCCGGGCAGCGGTATCTCACGCCACAAGTGCTATATATGCGGCAGAACCGAGTTATCAAATCCTGAATTAACATTCAGATACTGCTCAAAGTGCACAGGCAACAAGGAATACTGTCAGGATCATCTGTTTACACATACGCACGTATAACATACATGCACTACTTTTTCTAATTCATTGACAAAGTAAACCGATGAATTTATAATGGACACAGTATTATTTTCGGAGGAACATTTATGGAGAACGAGGCAACAGTTTCGAAAAATTTTATTGAACAGATTATTGAGAAGGACTTGGCAGAGGGGCATTGCAAGACAGTAAAGACCAGATTCCCACCGGAGCCAAACGGTTATTTGCATATCGGCCATGCGAAGTCTATTCTTTTAAACTATGGACTGGCAAAGAAGTATGACGGACAGTTCAATCTCAGGTTTGATGATACAAACCCTACCAAGGAGCGCCTTGAGTTTGTAGAGTCTATCGAGGCCGATGTTAAGTGGCTTGGTGCTGACTGGGAGGACAGGAAGTTTTTTGCATCCAATTATTTCGACAAGATGTATGAGTGTGCAGTAGGGCTTATAAAGAAGGGGAAGGCATATGTATCTGACCTGACACCTGATGAGATAAGAGAGTATAGAGGTACACTCACAGAGCCCGGCAAGGAGGATCCGTACACAAAGAGAAGTGTTGAGGAAAACCTGGACCTTTTTGAACGCATGAAAAACGGTGAGTTTGAGGATGGCACAAAGGTGCTTCGTGCGAGAATTGACATGAGCTCTTCAAATATCAATATGAGAGATCCGATTCTTTACCGTGTGGCTCATATGACACATCACAATACAGGCGATAAATGGTGTGTATATCCTATGTATGATTTTGCTCATCCTATAGAGGATGCTATCGAGGGCATCACACATTCTATATGTACTCTGGAGTTTGAAGACCACAGACCGCTGTATGATTGGGTGGTTATTGAATGTGGATTTAAGAATTCTCCGGAGGAGTCACCAAAGCAGATTGAGTTTGCAAAGCTCTATCTGACCAATGTTGTTACAGGAAAGAGATATATCAAGCGTCTTGTAGAGGACGGTATCGTTGACGGCTGGGATGACCCAAGGCTTGTTTCTATAGCAGCACTCAGACGCAGGGGCTTCACACCTGAGTCTATCCAGAATTTCGTTGATCTGTGTGGTATATCAAAGGCCAACAGCTCTGTTGATTACGCTATGCTTGAGTACTGTATCCGTGAGGATTTAAAGGCTAAGCGCCCTCGTATGATGGCTGTGCTTGATCCGGTCAAGGTGATTATCGACAATTACCCTGAGGGACAGGTTGAGTATCTTGAGGTGGATAATAACGTGGAGAATCCTGAGCTTGGAAAGAGAAAGGTTCCTTTCACCAGAGAGCTTTATGTGGAGAGAGAGGACTTCATGGAGGAGCCTCCGAAGAAGTATTTCCGTATGTTCCCTGGCAATGAGGTTCGTTTCATGAACGCTTATTTTGTGAAGTGCAATAGCTGCGTTAAGGATGAAAACGGCAATGTTACAGAGATTCACTGTACATATGACCCTGCATCAAAGGGCGGTAACAGTCCTGACGGCAGAAAGGTCAAGGGAACTATCCACTGGGTTTCAGCCGAGTATGGAAAGCAGGTAACAGTTCGTCTTTACGAGAATATCGTAAATGAGGAGCTTGGAGTGTACAATGAGGACGGAAGCTTAAATCTTAATCCAAATTCACTCACAGTGCTTGATAACTGTGTAGTGGAGCCGGAGCTTATGAATGCTAAGGCTTATGATAGCTTCCAGTTTGTCAGAAACGGCTTCTTCTGTGCGGATTGCAAGGATTCAAAGGAGGGACAGCCTGTATTTAACAGAATCGTTTCCTTAAAGAGTTCTTTCAAGCTTCCGGCAGCTAAATAGTTTTGACTAAAAATAAAATAGACAGAAGAGAAGAATAGAGGTAAAATATGGATTTAATGTCAGGCCTTGACAAATTTGGGTTGAATCCCGGAGATATAAATGACCTGTACGATGATGATAAAGAAGCTGCCACCGGGGATGCTCCGGTGGCAGCTGCTGTTCAGACAGAGGACGAAACGGATTTTGTCTTTGCAAAGAGCGTTACATGTCCGGTGTGTGATGAGAGCTTTCAGACCCTGACGGTAAGGGCATCAAAGGTGCGTCTTGTTGGTTCTGATGACGATTTCAGACCAGTATACAAGGGGATTGATACAATAAAGTATGGTGTCACCTCGTGTCCGCATTGTGGTTATAGTGCCATGAATGGCGACTTTATACATGTGTCGACTACCCAGATAAGGCTGCTTAAGGAACAGGTTGCCGCTAAATTTAAGCCCGGCAGCAAAGCGCTACCTTTGATATATTCGTATGATGATGCGATAGACAGATTTAAGCTGGCACTTTTTTCATCAATTGTTAAAAGGGCACCGTACAGTGAAAAGGCATATATTTGTCTTAAGCTGTCATGGCTTTATCGTGGCTTATTGGAACAGCTTGCTGCCGATAGCAGGTCAACGGACAGTAAGGAGCTTTTAAGCGCACAAAAGGCAGAAAAATATTATTACGAGCAGGCGCTTGATGGAATGACCAGAGCGGTTGCGACAGAGCATTTCCCGATATGTGGGATGAATCAGGATACGTTTGAGCTGCTTTTAGCTCAGATGAATTATAAGCTTGACCATTTGGATGTGGCATCAAAGCTTGTTGCAAGAGTGCTTATATCGAAAAGTGCTTCGAGACACATTAAGGATAAGGCACTTGATTTAAAGAACGAGATTATTAAAAAAATAAGAGATGTGAAATAATTGCTGTTATTTCACATCTCTTTTTTCTTTTATTTGCTGTTACAATTAATTGTTTTTCTTGTTCTCAAGCTCAAGAAGCTTCATTGCACGAACCTTGAGTGGAAGACCAAACAGAGTGATGAAGCCGTCTGCATCATGATGGTCATACAGATCTCCTGTAGTAAAGCTTGCAAGAGACTCGCTGTAGAGTGAATATGGTGAAGTAGTACCGGCTTTGATGATATTGCCTTTATATAATTTAAATTTAACTTCTCCTGTAACATATTCCTGTGTTGACTCTACGAAAGCCTGGATTGCTTCACGAAGTGGTGTGAACCATTTTCCCTCGTAAACTACCTGAGCGAGCTTGTTGCCCATATCCTTCTTGACTTCCATTGTGGCACGGTCAAGGCAGAGCTCCTCGAGCTGGTCATGTGCCTCCATGAGGATTGTTCCACCCGGAGTCTCATATACACCACGTGATTTCATACCTACTACACGGTTCTCAACGATATCGATGATGCCGATGCCGTGCTTGCCGCCGAGACGGTTGAGCTCTCTGATGATGTCTGCTACCTTCATCTTTTTGCCGTTGACAGATGTAGGAACACCCTTCTCAAATGTCATTGTAACATACTCACCCTCGTCAGGAGCATGCTCCGGTGTGACACTTAATACGAGCAGATGGTCGTAGTTTGGCGCCTGTGAAGGATCCTCCAGCTCAAGTCCCTCGTGGCTTATGTGCCAGAGGTTACGGTCACGGCTGTAGCTTGAATCTGTGCCGAACGGAAGGTCGATTCCGTGTGCCTTACAGTACTCGATCTCAGCCTCACGTGAATCCATTTTCCAGTTGTCCTGACGCCATGGAGCGATTACTTTGATATCAGGAGCAAGTGCCTTGATACCGAGCTCGAAACGGATCTGGTCGTTTCCTTTACCTGTAGCACCGTGGCAGATGGCTACAGCGCCTTCTTTTCTTGCAATTTCAACAAGCTTCTTTGCGATGCCTGGTCTTGCCATTGCTGTTCCAAGGAGGTATTTGTGCTCGTAAACTGCGCCGGCCTGTACACAAGGTACGATGTAGTCCTCACTGAACTCATCACAGATATCCTCTATGTAAAGCTTTGAAGCTCCTGATAATTTGGCTCTCTCATCGAGTCCGTCAAGCTCCTCTCCCTGTCCGCAGTTGATGCAGCAGCAGATTACGTCATAGTCATAAGTCTCTTTAAGCCATGGAATGATAGCAGTGGTATCAAGTCCGCCTGAATAAGCTAATACAACTTTGTCTTTCATAAGTGCGTGTCCTCTTTTCGTTTATTCTTTATGATGGTAACCATTAACTGCTTTTGTGTCAAAAAGCCTTGAATAATTACTTTAGAATAAATATATACCAGTTCTTTACATATTGCAAGTGAAAAAATATACATTATTCATGTATAAATATACATAATTTTGTATAATTTTTCTCTTTACGGATTGAAAATACTGTACTATATTATTATGTATGATGCGTCAGACCTATTTATATGGTTATGCAGAAATATAAGAAATACAAGAAATACAATATGAAAAGAGGAAATACTATGATAAAGGCTGGTATTATTGGAGCCACCGGATATGCCGGAGCAGAGCTCGTGAGAATTTTGATGAATCATAAAGAGGTAGAGATTGCATGGTATGGCTCACGAAGCTATGTGGATGAGAATTATGCCGATATCTATGGAAATATGTTTCAGATAGTTGATGCAAAGTGCATGGATGACAATATGGAGGAGCTTGCAGAGTCCGTCGATGTGATTTTCACTGCGACACCGCAGGGCTTTTTGGCTGGCGTACTGACAGAGGATATATTAAGTAGGGTAAAGATAGTCGATCTGTCAGCGGACTTCCGTATAAAGGATGTAGCTACATATGAGAAGTGGTACAAGATTGAGCACAAGTCTCCACAGTTTATTGATGAGGCTGTATATGGCCTGTGTGAGATAAACAGGGACAAGGTCACAAAGGATACAAGACTTGTTGCAAATCCGGGCTGTTACACCACATGCTCTATCCTCACAGCATATCCGCTTGTGAAGGAGGAACTTATCGATACAGATACACTTATTGTCGATGCAAAGTCAGGCACATCAGGCGCAGGACGTGGTGCCAAGACACCAAATCTGTTCTGCGAGGTAAATGAGAGTATGAAGGCGTACGGTGTAGCTTCACACAGACATACACCTGAGATTGAGGAGCAGCTTGGATATGCGGCAGGAAAAGAGATTCTTATCAACTTTACTCCGCATCTTGTTCCGATGAACAGAGGAATCCTCGCTACAGAGTATGCGACACTTAAGAAAAAACCTGATGGAACACTTCCTACATATGATGAGATTAAGGCAGTTTACGATAAGTATTATGCAAATGAGAAGTTTGTCAGAGTGCTCAAAAAGGGTGTCTGCCCTGAGACAAAGTGGGTTGAGGGCAGCAACTATGTGGATGTAAACTTTGTGATTGATGAGAGGACCGGCAGAATTATTATGATGGGTGCTCTTGACAATCTGGTAAAGGGTGCTGCAGGACAGGCGGTTCAGAATATGAATCTGTTATTTGGCTTCGATGAGGCAGAGGGACTCAATATGGTTCCTATGTTCCCGTAATAATTAATAATAGAAAAGTAATTATCAGAAAGATGCATTATAATGCTGATAGTTATATAAAAATATAAGGATGATTTAATAAAATGAGTAATGAGAATAAATATGAAATAAGGGTTATGACGATAGATGACTATGACGAGGTGTACAGCCTCTGGCAGACCATCCACGGCTTTGGAATCCGTTCTATTGACGACTCAAGAGATGGAGTCCTTAGATTTCTTAAGAGAAATCCAGCTACGAGTGTTGTAGCGGTAGAAGATGGAAAGATAGTTGGAGCGATACTCTGCGGACACGATGGCAGAAGAGGCTGCCTGTATCATGTATGCGTGGATGAGCATTACAGGAAGTGCGGCATCGGTAAGAGTATGGTGGTTGCCTGCATGAGAGCACTTCAGGCAGAGCATATCAACAAGGTGTCAATCATAGCCTTCAAGGTGAATGAGCTTGGAAACCACTTCTGGAAGGAAGAGGGATGGACATTCAGAGAAGACTTAAACTACTATGATTTCACACTTAACGAAGAAAATATAACAAGATTTAACAAATAAGGAGCAGTACAATGGCAGATAAGAACATGGAACAGGTAATGGAAAAGGCACAGGTGCTCATAGAGGCACTTCCGTATATACAGAGATTTAACAGAAAGATTATCGTTGTAAAGTACGGCGGATCTGCAATGGTTGACGAACAGCTTAAAAAGCAGGTAATCCAGGATGTCACACTTCTCAAGCTGGTTGGTTTCAAGCCTATCATCGTACACGGTGGAGGCAAGGAAATCAGCAAATGGGTAGGAAAGGTCGGTATGGAGCCTGTATTTGTAAACGGACTCAGAAAGACTGATGCCGATACAATGGAGATTGCCGAGATGGTACTGAATAAGGTAAACAAATCTCTCGTTACACTTGTTGAGGAGCTTGGTGTGCAGGCTGTCGGAGTAAGCGGCAAGGACGGTGGCCTCTTAAAGGTAAAGAAAAAGTATTCAAACGGAGAGGATATAGGCTTTGTCGGTGAAATCACTGATGTCAATCCAAAGATACTTTATGACCTGCTTGAGAAGGATTTTCTTCCAATTGTGTGTCCAATCGGTCTTGATGATGAATACAATACATACAATATCAATGCAGATGATGCAGCATGCGCTATCGCCAGAGCAGTTTCAGCAGAAAAGCTTGCATTCCTCACGGATATCGAGGGTGTATACAAAGACCCTTCAGATAAGAATACACTTATTTCAGAGCTTACAGTCTCAGATGCAAAGAAGCTTATAGGTGATGGCTTTATCGGCGGAGGCATGCTTCCTAAGCTCAACAACTGCATAGATGCTATCGATAACGGAGTTTCAAGAGTACATATTCTTGATGGACGTATCGCACACTGCTTACTGCTTGAGATATTCACAAACAGAGGAATCGGAACAGCTATTCTTGGAGATTCGGAGGAGAAATTTAACAATGAGCAATAATATGGATAAACAGTCATACATTGATGAGGCAGAAAAGGAGCTGCTTCACACCTACAACAGATTTTCACTTGTACTCGATCACGGCGAGGGAGTACATCTTTATGATACAGACGGCAATGCATATCTGGACTTCGCCGCAGGAATAGCTGTATGTGCACTTGGCTACAGCAATGAGCACCACAAGGAGGCATTAAAGGCACAGGTTGATAAGCTTTTACATACATCAAACCTCTACTACAATGCGCCTGTTATCGAGGCGGCAGACAAGGTGCTTAAGGCAAGCAAAATGGACCGTATTTTCTTTACAAACAGTGGTACAGAGGCCATTGAGGGCGCTATCAAGGCGGCAAAGAAGTATGCTTTTACAAGAGACGGTCATGCAGGTCATGAGATAATTGCCATGAACCATTCCTTCCACGGAAGAAGCATCGGAGCTCTTTCTGTTACAGGCAATGCGCATTATCAGGAGCCTTTTGAGCCTCTTATGCCGGGAGTTAAGTTTGCGGATTTCAATGATTTAGAGAGCGTTAAGGCTCAGGTGACAGACAAAACCTGCGCCATTATCATGGAAACCATTCAGGGTGAAGGCGGCATTTACCCGGCAGACAAGGAGTTTATAGAGGGAGTGAGAGCTCTCTGTGATGAAAAGGATATTCTTCTTATACTTGATGAGATACAGTGCGGCATGGGCAGAAGCGGTGAGATGTTCGCATGGCAGAACTATGATGTGAAGCCTGATATCATGACCTGTGCGAAGGCACTCGGCTGCGGTGTGCCTGTTGGAGCCTTTCTCATGACACAGAGGGTGGCAGACAAATCCCTTGCACCGGGCGATCACGGTACCACATACGGCGGCAATCCGTTCGTAGGAGCAGCAGTGAGTGCAGTGTTTGATGAGTTTAAGCGTCTTGATATTGTAAGCCATGTGAAGGAGATTGCGCCTTATCTGGAGAAAAAGCTTGATGAGCTTGTTGCAAAATACGACTGCCTCACAGCCAGAAGAGGTATGGGACTCATGCAGGGTGTGGAGTGCACTCTTCCTGTAGGAAAGGTATCTGCAGAGGCTTTAAAGCAAGGTCTGATAGTCATCACGGCAGGCAGCAATGTGCTCAGATTTGTGCCTCCTCTTGTTATCGAAAAGAGTGATGTTGACGAAATGATAGAAAAACTTGAAACAACACTTGTAATACTGTCAAAAAATCTGTAAAATAGAGAGGACATCGATTTCTCCTTTGAGAGTATGATATTAATCAAAGGAGACCATATGAAAAAAATAATATTATTAAGTGCGTTTATTGTAACAATAGCGTTAGGCCTTTGCGGCTGCAAAAAGGATGATGCCACAGTTCATTTTGCTTCTGAAACGGAGCAGACTGCTGTGGTTTCAAGTGATGTAAACAGACAGACCGCAGATTCAAAGGAGAAGAAAGCTTCATCCGCGGGAGATCAGGAACAGAAGAAAGACACAGCAGCTACGAGTGATGACTCTACCGAGTGGTGCGTCTATATCTGTGGTCAGGTTGCAAATCCCGGTGTATACAGAGTAAAGCCGGGCGCCAGAGTTTGCGAGCTGGTTGATATGGCAGGAGGCATGCTGGAAACAGCTGACAAGAGCTTTTGGAATCTGGCATCAGAGCTGTATGATGGGCAGATGCTGTATTTCCCGACTGTAGAGGAGCTGGAATCAGATCACATACCTGAGGGCTCATATACCGCAGGCATAGATGGTTCGCTGATGAAGGGCGGCGCCGAGGAGCATATAGGCGTAAAGGATGGCAAGCTCAATATCAATACTGCAACTGCCGAGCAGCTCATGGCTCTTTCGGGCATAGGTGAGAGCAAGGCAAAGAGTATTGTTGAGGATCGCGCCAAAAACGGGTTGTTTTCTTCGATTGAGGATATCACGAGGGTGTCCGGCATCGGTGAAGCAATGTTTAATAAAATAAAAGATGATATAACAGTAAATTAGGAGTGTATAAATGGCAAAAAAAGTGCTGGTCGTTGATGACGAAAAGTTAATTGTAAAAGGAATACGTTTCAGTCTGCTGCAGGATGGCATGGAGGTGGACTGTGCATATGACGGTGAGGAGGCCTTAAATATGGCAAAGGCCAATTCATATGATATGATTCTTTTGGATGTCATGCTTCCAAAGATGGATGGCTTTGAGGTGTGTCAGGCAATAAGGGAGTTTTCTGATGTCCCGATTGTCATGCTCACTGCAAAGGGGGATGACATGGACAAGATTTTAGGACTTGAGTACGGCGCTGATGACTATATCACAAAGCCATTTAATATTCTTGAGGTAAAGGCCAGAATCAAGGCAATCATGCGACGCACTTCACCGGAGCGCGCACCACAGGTACAGTCATCTGTGATTGAAAAGGGTGATATCAAGCTCGACTGTGACAGCAGACGTCTGTTCATAAATGATAATGAAATCAATCTGACGGCAAGAGAGTTTGAGCTGCTTGAGATTCTGATCAAAAATGAAAATAAAGTGTACAGCAGAGAGAACCTTTTAAAGATTGTATGGGGCGAGGATTACCCGGGGGATGTGCGTACGGTTGATGTGCACGTCAGACGTCTTCGTGAAAAGATTGAGGCAAATCCAAGCGAGCCTAAGTACGTTCATACCAAGTGGGGTGTGGGCTACTATTACAACCAGAAGTAATACTTTCAGAAAGGTTCTAAAATGTTTAAGGGTAAAGTACATTTTGCATTTTATAAGAGTCTGAAATCCAGGCTGATTCTCATGATTTTTGTTCTCGTTCTGGTACCGGAGGTGGTGCTGTGCTTCGGCATACTTAACACCTACGAGTCCAGAGCGGTTTCAATCCGCGAAAGCGAAGTGCTTAGTCAGGCAAAGATTCTCGCAAACAAGATATCTACAAGTAAATATTTTGATGAGGATGGTGGGGATTTGAGCAATATAGATGCTCAGATTGACACTCTCACAACTATATATGAGGGGCGTGTGCTCATAGTAGACAAGCATTTTAAGATTATTAAGGATACTTACAATCTGGATGATGGCAATACGATTATTTCAGAGGAGGTAATAAAGACCTTTTCGTCCTCTGAGATTACCAACTATGATTCTAAAAACCACTATATCGAGCTTTCTGTTCCGATAAGCAATCCAAACGACAAGGATTCAAAGATAGAGGGAGCACTCGTTGTAAGTGTGTCAACGGACAATATATCGCTAAATATGTCATATCTGACACAGATTGCAGTGACGGTTGCCATTATTGCAGGTGCGGTGGTTCTCTTTTTTGGCGTGCTTGTGCTTTTGCAGCTTTTTGTTCCGGTTAAGAAGCTTTCTGACGAGATATCGGACATTAAGGATGGCTTTGGAAAAGAACAGCTGGATGTTGATGATTATGCAGAGACTGCTATTATAAGCAGGAATTTTAACGAGCTGATGAGTGGAATGAAGGTCATGGATGAGTCCAGACAGGAGTTTGTATCGAATGTGTCACATGAGCTCAAGACACCTCTTACTTCCATGAAGGTGCTCGCAGATTCCATCAACAGCATGGGTGATGAGGCTCCGATTGAGATGTACAGGGAGTTTATGGGTGATATCACAAGCGAGATAGACAGAGAGACAAAGATAATAAATGACCTCTTATCACTGGTCAAGATGGATAAGTCGGCTGCCACGCTGAATATCGAGAGTATTAATATCAACGATCTGCTCGAACAGATTATGAAGAGGCTTCAGCCGATTGCTGACAAGCAGCAGGTGGAGCTTGTACTCGAGAGCTTCAGACCGGTGACGGCAGAGATAGATGAGGTGAAGCTGACGCTTGCATTTACAAACCTCATCGAGAATGCCATCAAGTACAATGACAATGAGACCGGTGGCTATGTGCATGTATCCTTAAATGCGGACCATCAGTATTTCTATCTGAAGGTGGAGGACAATGGTATCGGTATACCGGAGGAGTCCTTAGAGCATATCTACGAGAGATTTTATCGTGTTGACAAGTCACATTCGAGAGAGATTGGCGGTACAGGGCTTGGACTTGCCATTACAAGAAGCTCTATTCTTATGCACAGGGGAGCTATAAAGGCTCACAGTGTGATGGGAGAGGGCACTACCTTTGATGTGCGTATACCGCTCAACTATATTGCATAGGAGGCTTGACGTGAAAAGAATAATTATATTCGTGCTCACTGCAGCGATTCTGCTCTCTATGGTGGGCTGCACAAAGAAAAAAGCAGACAATACGGTTGATGTATTTTGTCTGAATATGGATGTGACGAGCAGTGTGCCGGAGTCATATGTGCTTAGAAGCAAAAATTCAGATGTGGACAAGCAGGTTGATGAGCTTCTTGGGAGACTGCAGGATAAGCCTGATAACTCAAAGCTTCGCAAAGCTATCCCCGATGAGGTGTCGGTCAGAGGCCATGAGGAGAAAAACTATAACTGTACTGTGGATTTCAGCAAGGAGTATTATGACCTTACCGCTGCACAGGAGGTGCTTTTGAGAGCGTCTGTGGTCCGCACACTCACACAGCTTGATAGTATCTCATATGTGACATTTACCGTAAACAGTATTCCTCTTGTGGACTCGGATGATGAGATCGTCGGCAGCATGGGTGCTGATGATTTTGTTGAGAATCCGGGTGAGCAGATCAATACAAGTGTGAAGGAGACACTCACGCTTTATTTTGCTGACAAGGATGGTACAGGGCTTGAGAAACAGACAAGAGTGATACATTACAGCTCAAATATAGCGCTTGAAAAGCTTGTTGTTGAGCAGCTTATTGAGGGACCGAAGGGCTCTAAGCTTAAGGCAACTCTTCCGGGTACGACAAAGCTTATCAATGTGTCTGTGGCAGACAGGATATGCTATCTGAACTTTGATTCTTCGTTCAGAAATACTATTGACAATAAGCTGACAGAGGATGTTGTGCTGTATTCGATAGTTAATTCGCTTACCTCGCTGCCTACTGTGGACAAGGTACAGATCTCGCTTGACGGCGAGAATGACGGCATGCTGCTTTATAATTACAAGCTAAGCGGCATGTATGAGTTCAATAAGGATATAGTGGATTCTGATGATTCCACGGAAAAAACCGAAAAATAGAATAGATTTGATTAGGAGGAGAAGAGTATTAGTAAAAGACCGATGTTTTTATTTGCGTTGGTCTATACTGCAGGGACTGTTTCAGGTATGTATGGCAGGGGCTTTGGCTTTTTGGCCTTTGCCATACTGCTTGTGGCATTAGTAGCTGAGTGTGTGGCAGCTAAGGGCAGCCTTTCTAATGTCAGGCGTATACTTATTTTGCTTATCCTGACATCGTCGGCTGTTTTTACGTTGGCGCAATGCAGATATGCTTCAGTGGATGAAAAACGTGACAGCTATATGCAGTATATGACAGATGAAAAATCTGTCATCGTCTGGGGGAAAATTTATAAAACTGAATACAAGTATTTTTCATACAGGTATTATATGACAGACTGCGTGGTGCAGCCTGAGGACGGCAAAGCTTACGGCAGAAAAATATCCTGTGGTGATGTCGTGGTATACTGTGACAGCAAAAGCGCACAGCTGGGCGATTATATGAAAGCTTACGGCAAGATAGGCTTGTTTAAGTCTGCTACAAATGAGGGAGAGTTTGACAGAGCGCGCTTTTACCGCTCGCAGGGAATTGATTTCTCTGTGAAGGCAGACGATATTAAGACGAGCACCGGTAAACATGCATGGTATTACCACAGGCTTGAAAGGCTTCGTGATACGCTGTCAGCTTCACTTCTTAGTGTGACTGATGAGACAACGGCAGGAGTGCTTTCATCCATGCTGCTTGGAGACAAGTCGTACCTGGATGATGAGATAAAGGATTTGTACCAGATCAGCGGTATTTCACATATACTGGCTATTTCCGGGCTTCATATTTCTATAGTTGGCATGGCCTTTTACAGGCTTCTCAGAAAAAGAAGGGTGAGCTATACAGCGGCATTTATCTGTTCTACGGCACTTATACTAAGCTATGCTGTTATGACGGGAAATGCCGTGTCCACGAGGCGTGCCGTTGGGATGTTCATACTTACAATGCTTGCGGCAGCTTTAGGAAGATGCGCAGATATGCTCAATTCTCTTGGCATCATGGTCATTTACCTGCTGTGGTACAATCCTATGGTTTTGGGATATGCCGGATTTGTGTTCTCGGCCTCAGCCATACTTGCCATAGGTATTGTGACACCTGTGATGAGTGCTCCTAAGGGTGAGAAATTCTGGGCATCTGTATCTATACAGCTTCCGATGCTTCCGGTTGTGGCTATGAACTATTATGAGCTGCCTCTTTTTGCGGTGTTTGTAAATCTCGTTGTGATACCGGCTTTACCTGTCATATTTATCTCGGGTCTGCTTGCATCTGTCGCAGGCTGCTTTGGTGCGATACCCGGCAAAGTACTGGTGTTTCCTGCATTTGCGGTGTTAAAGCTCTATGAGCTGCTTTGCGGTCTTGTTATGAAGCTTCCGGGGGCATCGGTTATCACAGGAGCCCCTGATGGATACAGGATTTTTCTTTTTTATTCTGCTTTGAGCGGTTTTTTGGTGGCATTTTCACTTAAAAAACGTGCCATAGAGCGGGGCATAAAAGGAAAAAGACCAATCCTTTACAGTGTCCAAAGAGCAGTGTGCACAGCAGTGCTGCTTGCAATTTTGCTTGTGAAGCCAAAAGCTGTTGCGCAGCTTGATATACTGGATGTGGGGCAGGGAGATGGCATATTTTACCGCTTTGAGTCAGGTACATGCATCTTTATCGACGGAGGCAGCTTGGACAGAAAACAGCTTGGCGAGAATGTGATTCTGCCGTTTCTTAAGTATAACGGTGTACAGGGTATATCATACTGGTTTGTCTCTCACGCTGACAGTGATCATATAAGCGGACTGTCTGAGGTGATAGACAGTGGATATACTATAGAGCATATAGTTGTAGCAGAAGCGGCTGCTACGGAAGAGGCTATGGAGGAGCTTGTTTTGAAAGCAAAGGAAGCAGGGATTGATGTATGCCTTATGTCAAAGGGGGATTCGATTGAAATAAATGCTGCATCAGGCTTACGCAGTACAGTAAATGAAGAGACTGATGGCATCGTGTGCCTGTATCCGGGAACAGCCGATACAGCATCGGACAGAAACGATATGTGTCTTGTGCTAAAGCTCACAGATGGCGCCTTCAGCGGTATTTTCGGCGGAGATATACCGGCTGAGGTGGAAAAAGAGCTTGTGGCAGAGTATGGAAAAGAGCTTTCTGTGGATTTTTACAAGGCAAATCACCATGGCTCCAAGTATTCAGGCTCTAAAGAATGGATTGAGGCTTTAAGTCCAAGGTGGGCTGCGGTATCATGCGCGGCAGAAAACCGCTACGGACATCCGGCTGATGAAGCTATGGAGAGGCTTACTGATGCGAAGTGCCGTATTTTTTACACAATGCAAAGCGGCCAGATTAAGTATAAAGAGAGTGCTATATATGAAAACAATAGACAATGATATAAAAGCAGGAGATTTCAAAAAGGTTTATCTGCTGTATGGACAGGAGAGATACCTCATAAAACAGTACAGGGACAAGCTCATAAAGGCTATGGTCAGTGAGGACGACAGTATGAACTTTTCGTCGTTTGAGGGCGATGGAATCAATCAGAAGGAAATAATTGACCTGGCGGAGACACTTCCGTTTTTTGCGGACAGGAGAGTGATTCTTATTGAGGATGCCGGTATTTTTTCAAAGGCAGGCGATGAGCTTGGAGAGTATTTAAAGGATTCACCGGAGAGCACACACTTTATATTTGTGGAGGAGAGCGTTGATAAGCGCTCGAAGCTTTATAAGGCAGCAGCCAAGTGTGGCAATCCTGTGGAGTTCAAGGAACAGACTGATGAGACACTTGCCAGGTGGATAGGGGCGCGCATCAGGAAGGAAAATAAGGGGATGAGCAGGGCTGCCTACAACAGCTTCATAGAAAAAACCGGCACGGATATGGAAAATATCGACAAGGAGCTTGAGAAGCTGCTGTGCTACTGCATGGACAAGGAAGTGATTGAGCTTTCGGATGTGGAGGCTGTAACGACAGAACAGATCACAAACAAGGTGTTTGAGATGGTCGATGCGATTGCATCACACAGACAAAAGCGTGCGCTTGAGCTGTATTACGATCTGCTGGCGCTCAAAGAGCCTGCCATGCGTATTATGTATCTCATATCGCGCCAGTTCAATATACTGATGAATGTGAAAGCCATGACAAATAAGGGCTTTGGCAACAAGGATATAGCGTCAAAGGCCGGCTGTCCTGAGTGGGCGGTGCGCAAATACCAGGCGCAGTGCAGGGCGTATTCGCTGGATGACTTAAAGCAGGCAGTAAGAGACGGTGTGGCGTATGAGGAGGCTGTGAAGACAGGACGGATGAATGACCAGATGGCAGTGGAGCTTTTTATAGTGCAGTACTCTGCAGATATGACAGATGCTCATGCTACAGGCAAAAAATGATACAACGCAAATATACAAAAAACCCATCGGTATGACGGCACCGATGGGTTTATTATTTATTGCTATATAGTAATTAAGCTAATCCGTTAACAAGCTTTGTTAAACGAGATACTTTTCTAGCTGCGTTGTTCTTGTGGAAGATACCCTTTGAACCAGCGCTTGCGATAGCAGAAGTTGCATCCTTTAATGCAACCTCAGCAGCAGCCTTATCATTTGCAGCTACAGCAGCCTCAACCTTCTTGATTGCTGTCTTAACTCCTGATTTGATTGCTTTATTTCTAGCAGCCTTAGTCTCTGTTACTAAAATTCTCTTTTTTGCTGATTTAATGTTAGCCAACTCGTACACCTCCAAATATTTAATCTAATGTATGCCAAAACAGACACGGACGCTTTGGCACAAACATACTAGAATATAATATGTCAACCTTTCCACTCTGTCAATACATATTTTGAAAAAAATTGCAAAAAAATAACATATATGTGATTTTTGAATATCATACAGGGGAGGTGTATTGATTTGTCGGCTGATAAATGGTGTGCAAGAACTGATCTGGCGCTTGAGACGCAGGAGAGCCTTAGAAAGGCAAACACTGATATGAGAGGTGTGAATTTCTCTGAAAAAAAGCTGGATAACGGAATTGTAGTCAGTGTAGTGACGATTGACTCGGAAAATGCGGTCAGGGCTACAGGGCGTCCTAAAGGAAAATATGTGACAATTGAGGCTACGCTGCTGTCAGAGGGGGACGAGGAGTGCTGTCAGGCTGTGACAAGGGAGCTTTCGAGAGAGCTTAAGAGCTTTGTAAAGGCTGTCTGCGGCAAGCATATATATGCGGCGCTTGTCGTCGGGCTTGGGAACAGAAATGTAACTCCGGACGCGCTTGGCCCCAGATGCATTGACAGCTTGTTTATCACCCGTCATATAGTAAAGGAATATGGCAGGTATGCGTTTGGAAACGAGAATGTCAACAGTGTGTGCGGCCTGGTGCCGGGAGTGATGGCACAGACAGGCATGGAGTGCCTTGAGATAATAAAGGGTGTGGTGAACGAGGTGAAGCCGGATTTTGTTGTGACAATTGATGCGCTTGCAGCACGCAGTACAAAACGTCTGGGGTGTACCATACAGCTGACGGATACAGGCATAGTGCCAGGAAGCGGTGTTGGAAACCACAGGGATGGCATAAATCGTGGTAATCTGGGAGTGCCGGTTATTGCGATTGGTATTCCGACAGTCATCGATGCGGTGACTATTGTTTCTGATGCGGTGAATGCCAGCCGGGAGAACACCGCAAAGCTCATGTCACCGAAGTTAAACGGCATGTTTGTGACACCAAAGGACATTGACGAGACTGTTAAGAGACTGGCAGGCCTTTTATCGGAGGGCATAAATATGGCTTTTTCCAATGATGACTATGAAGACTGTAGTGAATGATTTATTGCTTAGAATATCATTAGTGCCACGTGCATAAGCTTTATGTAGCAGGGGAAAACCTGATGCTTTAGATGGGAGATGATATTGTGAAGAAGAAAATGGTTGTGCTTATAGCGCTTATATATATTGCAAGTATGCTGTTTTGCGGTGATGGTGTGGGAAAGAGGCTTGTGGAAGAAAAATTCCCGCACCTTACATATTCTCACGTTAAGTGTGATGAGGCAAAAAAGAAGGAGCCGCGTATTGTGGAGGATGAGGATACAGCGGGAGGTATTCTCTCATATGAGGAGCTTGCTGCGATGGAAAATGAAAATGCAAGTGTCAGGAACAATATGCTGCCTGATGCTGACCAGCTTGCATTTGTCGGGGAAGCTGAAAAAGCCGGTGAAACAGCAGCGCAGGAGGCGAAGCAGAAGGTGAAAATGCCACAGGTAGACATGAGCTTTGACAATCTGGTAAAGAACTATTATCAGGTGGACAAGACTACATATATAGGAGCTGATGAGCTGTGTGAGGAGGTGCTGCTGGGGCGCGATATGTCTATAGAAAAGTCGGGAGACGGCCCTGATATACTTATATACCATACACATTCCCAGGAAGGGTACAGTGATTCTGCAGATACATCAGAGACACAGACAGTAGTCGGAGTGGGTGACAGGCTTGAAACACTTTTGAGGGAAAAATACGGCTACAATGTGCTGCACCACAAGGGGCAGTATGACGTGAATGACCGTGACCATGCGTATTCCAATTCATTACCAGAGATTACAGAAATTATTGAGAAAAATCCTTCCATAAAGGTAGTTATCGACCTGCACAGGGATGGAGTGGCTGAGACTACAAGACTTGCCACCACAATAGATGGAAAGCCCATGGCACAGATTATGTTTTTTAACGGGCTGTGCCGTACTGCTGCAAGAGGAGCGATTGATAGTCTGCCCAATCAGTATCTGGGAGACAATCTGGCGTTTTCGTTTCAGCTGCAGCTCATGGCAAATGAGTATTATCCGGGGCTTGCAAGGCGCATATACTTAAAGGGCTACAGGTATAATATGCATCTGTGTCCGAAATCACTGCTTGTGGAGGTGGGAGCACAGACAAATACATTGGAGGAGGCGTACAATGCCATGGAACCACTTGCAGATATACTCGATAAAGTGTTAAAATAATATAGACTTTATTTCACAAATCTGATAAACTTTGATGAGTTATTGAAAGCATTAGGAGGACATATGTCAATAGATCAGAGCAAAATCCGTAATTTTTGTATTATTGCCCATATTGATCACGGCAAATCTACACTTGCGGACAGAATTATAGAGAAAACAGGCACACTTACCAGCAGGGAGATGCAGGCTCAGGTGCTTGACAACATGGAGCTTGAGAGAGAGCGTGGTATCACGATCAAGTCTCAGGCAGTCCGTATTATATATACTGCAAAGGATGGAGAAGAGTATATTTTTAACCTGATAGATACACCCGGACACGTGGATTTTAACTATGAGGTATCAAGGAGCCTTGCGGCGTGTGACGGAGCTATACTTGTAGTGGATGCGGCCCAGGGCGTTGAGGCACAGACACTTGCGAATGTTTACCTTGCACTGGATCATGATCTGGATGTATTTCCTGTCATCAATAAGGTAGATCTGCCGAGTGCACGCCCGGATGAGGTGGCGCAGGAGATAGAGGATGTCATCGGAATTGAGGCTATGGATGCACCGCGTATTTCCGCAAAGACAGGTCTCAATATAGAGGATGTGCTTGAACAGATTGTAAAAAAGATTCCTGCACCGACAGGAGATAAGGATGCTCCGCTTAAGGCGCTTATATTTGATGCAACCTACGATTCCTACAAGGGTGTCATCATTTTCTGCCGTCTGAGAGAGGGCTCTGTAAAGGTAGGAGACACAATAAAGATGATGGCCACAGGTGCATCTGATGTGGTTACAGAGGTGGGATATTTTGGCGCAGGCCAGTTTATACCATGCGACGAGCTTTCAGCCGGCATGGTTGGATACATTGCAGCCAGTATCAAAAATGTCAGGGATACACGCGTGGGTGATACAGTCACACTTGTTGACAGACCGTGTGATGAGGCACTTCCGGGCTATAAGAAGGTCAATCCTATGGTTTACTGTGGCCTTTATCCTGCGGACAGTGCAAAGTATCCTGATTTAAGGGATGCCCTTGAAAAGCTGCAGGTCAATGACGCTTCATTACAGTTTGAGCCTGAGACCTCACTTGCACTTGGCTTTGGCTTCAGATGCGGTTTTCTTGGACTTTTACATCTGGAGATCATTCAGGAGAGACTGGAGAGAGAGTTTGATCTGGATCTCGTTACCACAGCACCTAGTGTTATTTACAAGATTCACAAGACAAGCGGCGAGGTGATAGATCTGACCAATCCATCCAATATGCCGGATCCGTCAGAGATTGAGTATATGGAGGAGCCATACGTGTCGGCAGAGATTATGGTTACAAGCGACTATGTCGGTGCGATTATGAAGCTTTGTCAGGAGAGACGAGGCGTCTATATCAGCATGGAGTATATTGAAAAGACGCGTGCCCTCATAAAGTATGATCTGCCTTTAAATGAGATTATCTATGATTTCTTTGATGCTTTAAAGTCACGCTCCAGGGGATATGCTTCATTTGACTACGAGATGAAGGATTATGAGCGCTCAGAGCTTGTCAAGCTTGACATCTTAATCAATAAGGAGATGGTCGATGCACTTTCATTTATCGTATTCAAGGAGAGTGCATACGAAAGAGGCCGTAAGATGTGTGAGAAGCTGAAGGGTGAGATACCAAGGCATCTGTTTGAGATACCTATTCAGGCAGCAGTCGGTGGCAAGATTATAGCAAGAGAGACAGTCAAGGCGCTTCGTAAGGATGTGCTTGCCAAGTGCTATGGTGGTGATATTTCACGTAAGAAGAAGCTGCTTGAGAAGCAGAAGGAAGGAAAGAAGAGAATGCGTCAGGTGGGCAATGTAGAGATACCACAGGAGGCATTCATGAGTGTGCTTAAGCTGGATGAGGAGTAATCGCTCATATGAAGAATCTTGAGATTTATATTCATATACCTTTTTGTGTGAGAAAATGTGAATATTGTGATTTTTTGTCATTTCCCGCGGATGATGACGCAAAGCTTCGCTATGTTAAGGGGCTTATGGCGGAAATGATATTTTACGGTCCGCTGATGAAGGACTATCAGGTGTCATCTGTCTATATCGGAGGCGGTACACCAAGCTCCATAGATGAGCAGTGGATTGCAGCCTTGATGGAGGGAGTGTTTGACAGCTTTAATGTGCTGCCTGATGCTGAGATATCTATAGAGTGCAATCCCGGTACGCTTAGCAGGGAAAAGCTTTTAGCATACAGGGATGCGGGAATCAACCGCCTGTCCATAGGACTTCAGTCGGCAAATGCAGACGAGCTTAAGCTGCTCGGGCGTATACATACCTTTGAGCAGTTTGTGACGAATTACGAGGTGGCCAGAAATGTGGGCTTTAAAAATATCAATGTAGACCTGATGTATGGACTGCCGGGGCAGTCAGCGTCACAGTATATGGCGACTGTAAACAAGATTATAAGGCTTCATCCGGATCATATATCGGCGTATTCCCTTATAGTTGAAAAGGGAACCCCGTTTTATGAAAAGTACAAGTTTGACATGGTGCGCCAGGAGGCTGGCATGAGAACAGAGTTTCTGCCAAATGAGGACGAGCTGTATGATATGGAAAAGGCAGGACAGAAGGCTCTTATGGATGCCGGTTACAGGCAGTACGAGACCTCTAACTATGCTAAAAAAGGCATGGAGTGCCGCCATAATATAGGCTACTGGACCAGAGCTGACTATTTAGGGCTTGGAATAGGAGCTGCATCGCTTATATCAAATGTCAGATATACCAATACATCCGATATGGACGAATACCTGTCAGCGTGCCGTCATATACATGATGTGGGTGATGATATATTTAAGGCTAATCTGCATGTGGCAGCTGATGTCATAGATAAAAAGGGACAGATGGAGGAGTTCATGTTTTTAGGGCTTCGTATGAACGAGGGTGTTACAAGAGAAGCCTTTGAGAGAGCATTTGGTATTTCGATAGATGCCATCTACAAGGATACGATAGACAGTCTGAAAAATCAGGAGCTGCTCGTGGTAAAGGCCGGGCATATCTATTTATCGGAAAGAGGAAAGGATGTAGCTAATTACGTCATGGCACAGTTTTTGAAGGATTAACGGAGAGCAAATTATGGATATGACTTTTAAGCTTCAGGTGTTTGAGGGACCGCTTGATCTGCTTTTATACCTGATAGAAAAAAATAAAGTAAATATTTATGATATCCCGATTGTCGAGATTACAGCGCAGTACATGGAGTATGTGGCTCAGATGAAAAAGGATAACCTGGACACGCTCAGCGAGTTTTTAGTGATGGCAGCTACGCTTCTCGACATAAAGTCAAAGATGCTTCTTCCGAGAAAAGAGGAGGAAGAGGAGGAACAGGAGGATCCGAGAGAAGAGCTTGTGCAGCAGCTGCTTGAGTACAAGATGTACAAGTGCATGGCAAATGAGCTTAAGGACCGTCAGCTGGATGCCGGCAAGGTGTGGTATAAGAAAAAGGACATACCTGATGAGGTTTTGGCATATGAGGAGCCTGTTAATCTTGATGAACTGGTGGGAGATATCCGTCTTTCCGATTTAAACAGAATCTTTCAAAGTATAATGAAGCGTCAGGAAGAGAAGATAGACAAGGTCCGCTCGAAGTTTGGAAAGATTGAAAAGGAGGAGGTCTCCTTGGAGGAAAAGATGGATTATCTGACAGACTATGCTGCTTCACACAAGCACTTCAGCTTCAGGGGGATGCTTACCGAAGCGTCAAGCAAGGTTGAGGTGATCGTCACATTTCTTGCCATACTTGAGCTTATGAAGACCGGCAAATTAACAATCGTTCAGGAGCATATTTTTGATGATATCCAGATTGAGTCAAGGATTGCTGCATAAAGAGGTTTTGAGGATATATGAATTATAAAGCTGCAATAGAGGCTATTTTATTTACCATGGGAGAGTCCGTGGAGCTTGGCAGGATAGCCGATGCAATACAATTAAGTGAAAAAGAAACAAAAAAGCTGATTGAGGAGCTCAAGAAGGAGTATGCAGGCTCAGCAAATATAGGCATGAATATCATCGAGCTTGATGGAGCCTATCAGATGTGCACAAAGCCACAGATGTATGAGTATCTTATCCGCATAGCAAAGCAGCCCAAGAAGAGGGTGCTTACTGATGTGCTTTTGGAGACTCTTTCAATCATAGCGTACAAGCAGCCTGTCACAAAGGCTGAAATAGAAAAAATCAGAGGTGTGTCAAGCGAGCATGCCGTAAGCAAGCTTGTCGAGTACAATCTGGTGCAGGAGCTTGGAAGGCTCGATGCTCCGGGACGCCCGCTTTTGTTTGGCACCACAGAGGAGTTCCTAAGAAGCTTTGGTGTGCAGTCGATTGACGAGCTGCCGGTGCTAAGCCCTGTGCAGGTGGAGGAGTTTAAGCAGGAGGCAGAGGAAGAGATGCACGTAAAGCTTGATGTGTAGAGCAGGTGTATTTTGTAAGCTGCTGTTTCATATAATAAGGACATGCAAATAATCATATATATTACCGATGGAGGTAATTATATGATTATTTTTTTGAAAAAATATATGTTGAAAAAAGCTTTAATAGTATTTGTTTGTGTGTTAATCTGTACGCTCTGTTGTTTGCCGGCTCAAAACCCGGCAAACGTGGTTATGGCAGAAGAAACGGACGGTGAAATGGTAGCTGAAGAAGCTGCTGAAGCTGTAAATGAGCCGCAGCTTCATGCTGTTTCAGCTGCATTATATGATGCGGATGATGAGACATTTGTATATGGTAAAAATATGAGAGACAGCATGGCAAATGCCAGCACCACAAAGCTTCTCACATGCATTGTGGCTCTTGAAAGAGCTGATATAAATGATATGGTCACGGTTTCGCAAAATGCCGCAGCACAGCCGGCTGTTAAGCTTGGACTGGCATCTGGGAAAAGCTACAGGATGAAGGATTTACTATACGGCATGATGCTTGAATCCTTCAACGACTGTGCCTATGCGATTGCGGAGCATGTGGGCGGCTCGACGGAGGGCTTTGCAAAGCTTATGAATGAAAAAGCAAATGAGATAGGGTGCCTTGGCACGTATTTTATCACACCCAATGGGCTGGATGCCGAGGATGATGTGAGCTTTCACCACTCTACAGCGGGGGATTTATGTGTTATAATGTCTTACTGTGCGTGGAAATCACCAAAATCGGCACAGTTTCTTGAGATAACGCAGACTATGCAGTATACGTTTGAGTCTGCGGACAGCCGGGTGGTTTTTAGCAATCACAACAGGCTGCTTACACAAACAGAATATTGCATATCGGGAAAGACCGGTTTTACGACAAAGGCAGGCTACTGCTATGTGGCAGCAGTTGAAAAGGACGGAAGGAAAATGTGCCTTTCTCTTTTGGGCTGCGGGTGGCCAAACAATAAAAACTATAAGTGGGCTGATGCAAAGGCACTGGTGGAGTATGCAGCGTCAAAGGCAGAAACAGCTTCTTATAGTAATAGTAATGAAACTTCTGCTTCTGCAACAATACAACAGACCGGTGATAAACAGGATGGAAACAAAATTAACTTAAAATATTTAGAAAATAATAGAAAGAATAAGAAAATTTGCAAGAATTTTCTCAAGAATTTTACAATTAATATAGGAAATTTTTTCTAAATAAAAATTAAAGTTAAAAATTTAACAAATTAGTTGAAAAAAATTGGGAAATAGTCTATTATCATACTAGCGAAAAATTTTATTTTTTTATAGATGGAGGATATAAAATGAGTAGTAACAATCAAAGCTTGGCAATGCAGCGTATTGCTAAGTTAGTCGACGAGAACAGTTTCATGGAAATTGGTTCTCTTGTGACAGCTCGCAGTACAGATTTCAACCTTACTGCAGCAAAAGCTCCTTCAGATGGTGTTATTATCGGACACGGTCTGATTGATGGAAATCTTGTATTTATCTACAGCCAGGATGCAACAGTTCTTAACGGAACAATCGGCGAGATGCATGCAAAGAAAATTGCTTCTGTATATGATATGGCCATGAAGATGGGCGCACCTGTTATCGGATTTATCGATTGCGGTGGTATCAGACTTCAGGAGTCAGTTGATGCTTTAGACGGATTTGGTCTTATCTATGCCAAGGAAGTTGCAGCAAGTGGCGTTATTCCACAGATTTGTGGTGTATTCGGTAACTGCGGTGGCGGACTTTCTGTTGTACCGGCTCTTTGTGATTTCGCTTATATCGAAGAGTCTAAGGGCAGAATGTTTGTTAATACTCCTGATGCAATAGAGGGTAACCGCGTTGAGAAATGCGATACAGCAGCAGCTTCATTCCAGAGTGAGAACAACGGATGTGTAGACGGAATCGGTTCAGAGGATGATATTATCGCTGATATCAGAGCTCTTGTCAGCATGCTTCCGCTCAACAACGAGGGAGATGTATACACAGACTCTTGTGAGGATGACCTCAACAGAGCATGTGCCAGCATGGCTGATATGAAGGCTGATCCAAGATTCCTCTTATCAGAGCTTTCTGATGATCATGTATTCTTTGAGACAAAGAAAGACTTCGCCAAGAATATGGTAACAGGCTTTGTTAAATTAAACGGCATGACAGTCGGTGCAGTAGCAAACTGCAGCACAGTATATGATGCTGAGGGCAAGAAGGCAGAGGAGTTTGCACTTTCTCTTACTGCAAAGGGCTGTAACAAGGCAGCTGAGTTTGTATCATTCTGTGATGCTTTCTCAATCCCTGTACTTACACTTACAAACGTAAACGGCTTCAAGAACTGCATGTGCTCTGAGAAGAAGCTTGCAAAGGCTCTTGCCAGAATGACATACGCATTCTCAAGCGCAACATGTCCAAAGGTTAACCTGATTACAGGTGAGGCTTACGGAAGCGCATATGTTGCAATGAACTCTAAGTCAATCGGAGCTGATATGGTTTATGCATACCCTGATGCAAAGATTGGTATGATGGATTCAAAGATTGCAGCAGAGATTATGTATCCGGGCGCTGATGCCAAGGAAATCGATGAGAAGGCAGCTGATTATGAGAAGCTCCAGTCTTCAGTTTCATCAGCAGCAGCCAGAGGATATGTAGACCTCATCATTGATCCGGCTGACACAAGAAAATATCTTGTAGGTGCTTTTGAGATGCTTTACACCAAATATGTAGATGCACCAGAGAAGAAACACGGAACTAAATAATAGAAAGGCGCATTTTGTTATGAAGAAAAAAATAACATATATCCTTAGCCTTCTTATGATTGTATGTATGCTTGGAGCATGTGGCTCTGACAATGTCGAAAAGACATACGGCGGATACACAACAGACGAGCTTCATACTGAGGCAACAGACAGCCTTAGCAATATCCAGAACTACATTGCACTCGTTGATAATTGTGGCGGTTATGACAGCTATGAGAAGAGTGTCAAGGAAGTTGAGGAGAAAACAGGCATGACAGAGGGTGAGGTTGTTTACAACACACTCGGACAGTCGGGAGCAAGCGTTTCAATGAAAAATATCGACGCTGAGCTTGGTGCCGTTTCATCATGGCTTGATCTGGTTGACGAATACGGAGACGTAAAGGATGCAACTGATGGCAAGGATTTTACAGTAACTAAGTCAGGTGGTACACTCACTACCGACATGACACTTACATTTGGCAAGCAGGATGTAACATACGAATTAGTATATGATTCAGTTACCATGGAGGTGACAGGTATCTCACTTACTCCTGTTCAGACAATGGGACAAAAGCTTGCTAAGGCAGGACAGAACACAGCAATTTCAATGAGTATTGTATTCTGTGTACTTATTCTTATCTCTCTTATCATTTACTGCTTCAAGTTTATTGCTCTTATCGGCAATAAGCCAAAGAAGACAGAAGCTAAGAGCGAGCCGGAGAAGAAAGAGGCTGTTGTTTCTGCAGCACCTGCTACAGACCTTACAGATGATACAGAGCTTGTAGCTGTTATCTCAGCAGCTATAGCAGCAAGCGAGGGTACTACAACAGAGGGCTTTGTAGTCCGTTCAATCAATAGAAGATAATTTAGGAGGACATTTGAGATGAAAAACTATACAATTACCGTTAACGGAAATGTTTACGATGTTACAGTAGAAGAGACAGGAAGCACACCTAGCACAGCAAGCGCACCTAGAAGAGCTGCAGCACCTGCTGCCGCTGCACCAAAGGCTGCTGCCGCACCTGCAGGAGCAGGAAGCATCAAGGTTGAGGCAGGAGCTGCCGGAAAGGTATTCAAGCTCGAGGCTAAGGTTGGCGATGCAGTAAAGAAGGGTGATACACTTCTTATTCTTGAGATCATGAAGATGGAGACACCTGTTGTTGCACCACAGGATGGAACAGTAGCAAGCATTGATGTTGCTGTTGGTGATTCAGTAGAGTCAGGTGCATTACTTGCAACATTAAACTAATTCCAGGAGGTAAACTAATTTGAGTTACGTAGGTGAAACACTTTCAAACCTCCTACATCAGACTGCCTTTTTTAATCTGTCAGTCGGAAACTATGTTATGATTGCCGTAGCATGTGTATTCCTGTTTTTAGCTATTAAAAAAGGATTTGAGCCTTTACTTTTAGTACCTATTGCTTTTGGTATGCTCCTTGTTAATATCTATCCTGATATTATCGTAAGTCCTGAGCACTCAAGCAATGGAGTAGGTGGTTTACTTTATTATTTCTATACACTTGATGAGTGGTCAATTCTTCCTTCACTGATTTTCCTCGGTGTCGGAGCTATGACAGACTTTGGTCCGCTTATCGCAAACCCTATCAGCTTCTTACTTGGAGCTGCAGCACAGTTTGGTATTTTCGGAGCTTACTTCCTTGCAATCCTTCTCGGATTCAACGACAAGGCAGCAGCAGCCGTATCTATCATCGGTGGAGCTGACGGACCTACATCTATTTTCCTTGCCGGAAAATTAGGACAGACAGGTCTGATGGGACCTATCGCCGTGGCAGCATATTCGTACATGGCATTGGTACCTATCATCCAGCCACCAATTATGAAATTATTTACTACAAAGAAAGAGCGTGCAATCAAGATGCAGAACCTTCGTCCTGTAAGTAAGCTTGAGAGAATCCTCTTCCCTGTAATAGTTACTATCGTTGTTTGTACACTGCTTCCAACTACAGCGCCACTCGTTGGTATGCTTATGCTCGGAAACCTTTTCCGTGAGTCCGGTGTAGTACGTCAGCTTCAGGAGACAGCAAGCAACGCTCTTATGTACATTGTAGTTATCTTACTCGGTACATCAGTAGGTGCTTCTACAAGCGCAGAGTCATTCCTTAATATGAGCACAATCAAGATCGTTATCCTTGGTCTTATTGCATTCATGGTGGGAACTGCTGCCGGAGTACTTTTTGGAAAGCTTTTATGCTTCCTTACAAAAGGCAAGATCAATCCACTTATCGGTTCAGCCGGTGTATCCGCTGTTCCTATGGCTGCCCGTGTATCTCAGAAGGTCGGTGCAGAAGAAGATCCAACAAACTTCCTTCTTATGCATGCTATGGGACCTAACGTAGCCGGTGTTATTGGAACTGCCGTAGCGGCCGGATGCTTCATGGCTATATTCGGTATTTAGATTTAATTAAGGAGGATTAATCATGTCAGAAGTGGTAAAGAAACCATTAAAAATAACAGAAACTGTTCTTCGTGATGCACATCAGTCACTGATTGCAACCAGAATGACAACAGAGCAGATGCTTCCAATCATTGACAAAATGGACAAGGTTGGATACAACGCAGTAGAGTGCTGGGGTGGTGCAACATTTGATGCATGCCTTAGATTCTTAAAGGAAGATCCATGGGATCGTCTCAGAAAATTAAGAGACGGCTTCAAGAATACAAAGCTCCAGATGCTTTTCCGTGGACAGAATATCTTAGGATACCGTCCATATGCAGATGATGTTGTTGAGTATTTCGTACAGAAGTCAATCGCAAACGGAATCGATATCATCCGTATTTTTGACTGCTTAAATGATATCAGAAACTTACAGACAGCAGTTACAGCATGTAACAAGGAAAAGGGACATGCTCAGGTAGCTCTCTCATACACACTTGGAGATGCTTACACACTTGATTACTGGATGGATATGGCAAAGAGAGTTGAGGACATGGGTGCTGACTCACTTTGTATCAAGGATATGGCAGGTCTTTTAGTTCCTGCAAAGGCTACAGAGCTTGTTCAGGCTTTAAAGGATTCTACAAGCCTTCCTGTCGAGCTTCATACACACTACACATCAGGTGTTGCTTCAATGACATACATGAAGGCTGTTGAGGCTGGAGTTGACATCATTGATACAGCTATGTCTCCATTCGCTCTTGGAACAAGCCAGCCGGCAACAGAGGTTATGGTTGAGGCCTTCAAGGGCACAGAGTTTGATACAGGTCTTGATCTTAATCTCTTAAGTGAGATTGCTGATTACTTCAGACCAATGAGAGAGGAAGCTTTAGCTTCAGGTCTCATGAACCCAAAGGTACTCGGAGTAAATATCAATACTCTCCGTTATCAGGTTCCTGGAGGAATGCTTTCAAACCTTATCTCACAGCTCAAGGAGCAGGGCAAAGAGGACAAGTATGAGGAGGTTCTCGCAGAGGTACCTCGTGTGCGTAAAGACCTCGGTGAGCCACCACTTGTAACTCCTTCTTCACAGATTGTTGGTACACAGGCTGTATTCAACGTACTCATGGGAGAGAGATACAAGGTTGCTACTAAGGAGACTAAGGATATCCTTCTTGGTAAGTATGGTCAGACAGTTAAGCCTTTCAACCCTGAGGTTGTTGACAAGGTTCTTGGTGAGGATAAGAAGAATGCTATCACATGTCGTCCTGCAGATCTTCTTGAGCCAGAGCTTGACAAGATTGAGGCTGAGATGAAGCAGTGGAAACAGCAGGATGAGGATGTTCTTTCTTATGCTCTTTTCCCACAGGTTGCTACTGATTTCTTCAAGTACAGACAGGCACAGCAGACAGGTGTTGATGCAAAGGCCGCTGATACTGAGAATAAGGCTTATCCTGTATAATACTTAAATTCATAATTCATGCTTTTGAATTTCAAGCAGGTCCGGCTTTGCCGGGCCTGTTTTTTTGTGATGCAATATGGATAAAAGTAAAAAATATAAATTCGCTCTTTCATATAGCGGGAAAAAGTGATAATATTTTAAGGTATGAAAAAATCGCTGCAGGTCACACAAATGTGTGAAGCACAGCCATAAACGGGAAAGCTCAGGAGTATATGATGTCAAATACTAACGACTTACTTAACAGGATAAATGCTAAATACAGTACGATGAGCAAGGGGCACAAGCTGCTTGCTACATACATAACTGATAATTATGATAAGGCTGTCTTTCTGACGGCTGCTAAGATGGGCGAGACAGTAGGAATTTCCGAGTCTACGGTTGTCAGGTTCGCTACATCGCTTGGATACAAGGGATATCCCGATTTTCAGAAGGCACTTGAGGAGCTTGTCAGGAATAAGCTTAATTCGGTTCAGCGCATGGAGGTCACATATGGGCGTATCAGCCAGTCGCAGATTCTTGAAACTGTACTGCAGTCTGACTGTGACAAGATTAAGACCACTCTGGAAAAAATTGATGCGGATGCATTTGAGCTGGCGGTAGATACTATTTTACAGTCAAGGAAAATTTATATTGTAGGAATCAGAAGCTGTGCACCCCTTGCAAGCTTCCTTGCATTTTATATGAATCTGATGTTTGATGATGTGTGTCTGCTTACGACAAACAGCTCGAGCGAGCTTTTTGAGCAGATGGTGCGCATTGGTAAGGAGGATGTGATTATAGGTATCAGCTTTCCGCGTTACTCTATGCGTACACTTAAGGCATTGGAGTTTGCCAACAACAGAAGTGCCAAGGTAATAACTATAACAGACAGCATTCATTCACCGATGAATCTGTATTCCTCATGTAATCTGATTGCGGACAGTGATATGGCATCTATAGTAGATTCACTTGTGGCGCCGCTTTCTGTCATCAATGCCCTGATTGTGGCTCTTTGCATGAAAAAGCAGAATATTGTTGCAAAGATACTGACAGAGCTTGAGGATATATGGAATGAGTATCAGGTGTATGAGAATGATGAGATTGATTACATTGATGATTCTATAAAGGTACACTACGCAAAGCTGGGGGATTCGCAGGATGAGTAAGAAAATTATTGTGGCAGGAGGCGGAGCCGCCGGAATGCTTGCGGCGTATTTTGCTGCAGACGCAGGAAATAAGGTTACGCTTCTTGAAAAAAATGAGAAGCTTGGCAAGAAAATATATATAACCGGAAAAGGCAGATGCAACCTGACCAATGCGTGCGATGTCGAGGAGCTTTTTTTAAACGTAAAGAGCAACAGCAAGTTTTTGTACAGTGCATTTTATGGCTTTGACAACAGCAGGGTGATTGACTTTTTTGAGACCCATGGGATGCCTGTAAAGGTGGAGCGAGGCAATCGTGTATTTCCGGTGTCAGATAAGTCGTCGGATGTGATTTTTGCTTTACAGAGAGCTTTGAAGGAAAAGAAAGTGGAGGTATTGCTTCACACTGAGGTATCGAAGCTGTGCTATGAGAAAATCACTGATACAAAGGCAGCTGAAGAAGCTGCTGATAAAAAAACTGAATTAAAAATAACAGGTGTCATATTGAAGGACGGTACCAAAATGGACGCTGATGCAGTCATTGTTGCCACAGGAGGGCTTTCATATCCCTCTACAGGCTCTACGGGAGACGGCTACAAAATGGCAGAAAGCGCAGGTCATACTGTGACAGAGTGCACACCATCGCTCGTGCCTTTTAATGTAAAGGAAGAGTGGGTAAAGAGCCTTCAGGGGCTTTCACTTAAAAATACAGCTATTTCCATATATAGTGGCAAAAAGAAGCTGTATGAGGATTTCGGAGAGATGCTTTTTACGCATTTCGGAGTCAGCGGTCCTATGATTTTGTCTGCGAGTGCATCAATTAAGCAAAGCCTTATTAAGCAGTCTCTTGATATGTATATCGATTTGAAGCCGGCTCTCACACAGGAGGCTTTGGACAAGAGGCTTCTCAGGGAGTTTGAGGAGGCAAAAAACAAGCAGTTTAAGAATTCGATAAACAAGCTTTTGCCTGCAAAAATGATTCCGGTGATAATTGAGCTTTCAGGCATTGACCCGGATAAGAAGGTCAATGAGATATCAAAAGAGGAAAGAAACAGGCTTCTTATGCTCTTTAAGAAGCTGCCTGTCACTCTTAATGGGCCAAGAGGCTATAATGAAGCAATCATCACAAAGGGCGGCGTAAAGGTGAAGGAGATCAACCCATCCACTATGGAGTCGAAGCTTGTGAATGGCCTCTACTTTGCCGGTGAGGTGCTGGATCTGGATGCATACACGGGAGGCTTCAATCTGCAGATAGCATGGTCCACAGGATATCTGGCAGGAACCAGTGCAGCGGTTTGATGATTTGGAAAACTAATACTTATAATAACAGTTATTTACTTGCATGGTGAATTGAATAGCTGGGATTTTAATAAAAATGACAAGCAATAATATTAAGGAGAAATTATGAGATACAATATAGCAATTGACGGACCGGCAGGAGCCGGAAAAAGCACTATAGCAAAAAGGCTTGCAAAGGAGCTTGGAGCAATTTATGTGGATACAGGCGCCATGTACCGCGCCATGGCATACTATTTTATCCAAAAGGGTGTGGATAAGGAGGATGTTGACACTATCACGAGGCTGTGTAAGGATGTAGAGGTTTCTATCAGCTATGAAAACGGTGAACAGCAGGTCATCCTAAATGGTGAGAATATCACAGGCTTTATAAGACAGGAGGCAGTCGGCAATATGGCATCGGCAACAAGTGTTTATCCTGTAGTAAGAGAAAAGCTTGTTGAGCTTCAAAGACAGCTCGCTGCCAGAGAAAATGTGGTGATGGACGGAAGAGATATCGGAACTGTTGTGCTTCCTGATGCCAATGTCAAGATATTCTTAACAGCAAGCTCTAAGGTGCGTGCGAAGAGGCGCTTTGATGAGCTTACCGCAAAGGGTGAGAGCTGTGATATTGATGCAATCGAGAAGGATATCATAGAGAGAGATCACAGAGATATGACAAGAGAAACATCACCTTTAAAGCAGGCAGACGATGCCGTGCTGCTCGACTCATCTGATATGACAATTGATGAGGTGGTAGATAAAATGAAGCAGCTTGTGAAAGAGGCATAGCGTATGGGTGAGCTTACTATCGCAAAGAGTGCGGGCTTTTGCTTCGGAGTGACAAGAGCCGTAAATATGGTCTATGAAGCAATCGAAAAGGAAAATGTGCCTATATACACCTACGGCCCGATTATTCACAATGATGAGGTCGTAAAGGATATGGAAAAAAATGGCGTAACCGTCATAAACGATCTCGATGAGCTTTCATCACATGAAAAGGGCGTGATGATTATCCGTTCGCACGGTATAAGCAAGGCAGAGTATGACAGGATAAAAAACTGTGGCTTTGAGGTGCTTAATGCAACCTGTCCTTTTGTATTAAAAATTCACAGATATGTGGAGGACTACAGCTCAAAGGGCTATGATATTATAATTGTCGGCAGTCCAAAGCACCCTGAGGTGTGCGGGATAAAGGGCTGGGCAGACGAAAAATGCCATGTAACCATCATAAATTCGCCTGAGGATGCCGAAAATTACACGAAAAATAGTACAAAAAAACTATGCATAGTGTCACAAACGACATTTAACTACAATAAATTTCAAGATATAGTTGAAATTATTGCAAAAAAAGGTTATGATATAACTGTTTTAAATACAATCTGTAATGCTACAGAGGTCAGACAGACCGAAGCAAGGAAGGTGGCGCAGTGCTCAGATGTCATGATTGTCATAGGTGACAGGCACAGCTCCAATACACAGAAGCTATTTGAAATATGTAAAAACGAATGCAAAAATACTTACTATATACAGACAAGTGACGAAATGGATTATACACAAATCAGGTCCAACAATAACGTAGGTATTACAGCAGGGGCTTCAACCCCAAATAATATCATTGAGGAGGTTTCAAAGAATGTCAGAAATGAGCTTTGAACAAATGCTGGAAGAATCTTTTAAAACTATAAGAAATGGAGAAGTGGTAGAAGGTACCGTTATTGATGTTAAACCTGACGAGATTTTCTTAAATATTGGATACAAATCAGACGGAATTATTACTAGAAACGAGTACACAAATGAGCCAAACGTAGACCTTACTACAGTTGTAAAGGTTGGCGACAAGATGGAAGCCAAGGTAGTTAAGCTTAACGATGGCGAGGGCCAGGTTATCCTTTCTTACAAGCGCCTTCAGGCAGAGAAGGGCAGCAAGCGTCTTGAGGAGGCTTTTGAGAATCAGGAAGTATTAAAGGCAAAGGTTACACAGGTATTAGCCGGTGGTGTATGTGTCAGTGTTGATGAGACAAGAGTATTCATCCCTGCAAGCCTTGTATCAGATACTTATGAGAAGGATCTCAACAAGTTCAAGGATCAGGAGATCGAGTTTATCATCACAGAGTTCGATCCAAGAAAGAGACGTATTATCGGAAACAGAAAGGTATTACTCGTTGAGCAGAAGGCTAAGCAGCAGGAAGAGCTTCTTGCAAACCTTCACGTAGGCGATGTAATCGAGGGAACAGTTAAGAACGTTACAGATTTCGGTGCATTCATCGATCTTGGCGGAGTAGACGGATTACTTCATATCTCAGAGATGTCTTGGGGCAGAGTAGAGAACCCTAAGAAGGTATTCACAGTCGGACAGGCTGTAAGAGTATTCGTTAAGAACATCAATGGTTCTAAGATTGCTCTTTCAATGAAGTTTGATGACGAGAATCCATGGAATGGTGCAACAGAGAAATTTGCTCCTGGCAATATCGTAAAGGGTAAAGTAGCCAGAATGACAGATTTCGGCGCATTCATCGAGCTTGCACCTGGTGTTGATGCTCTTCTTCATGTTTCACAGATTTCAAAGGATCATGTTGAGAAGCCATCAGATGTACTCAAGATTGGTCAGGAGGTTGAGGCTAAGGTTGTTGAGTTCAATGAGGACGATAAGAAAATCAGCTTAAGCATGAAGGCTCTCCTTGATTCAGAGGATGATGGAGCAGATGTTGCAGATGTAAATATCGACGAGGTTGCTTCTGATAACGAGTAGTTTTTGATTTTAAAGCTGTCATATATAATATATGGCAGCTTTTATTTGTATCAGGTGGCACATATTGGAGGATTATGATGTTTGATCATTATGAATGGTTTAAAAAGGAAGTGTACAGGCTGACACAGATAGATCTCAATTATTATAAAGAGAAGCAGATGCGCAGACGTATTGATACACTTGCGAGAAAAAACGGGGCTGATTCTTATGAGACATACATTGATATGATTTCTACAGATAAAGCGAAGTTTAAACAGTTTATCAATTTTATCACTATCAATGTATCTGAGTTCTACAGGAATCCTGATCAGTGGGCTTTTTTGGACAGAGAGGTTATTCCTGAGATATTAAAGAACAATACAGGGACGATTAAGATATGGAGCGCGGCATGCTCTACCGGTGACGAGCCGTATTCACTCGCCATGGCTTTTTCAAAGCATGTTCCGCTGTCTCGTATAAAGATACTGGCTACAGATATTGATGATCTGGTGATTGCGAGCGCAAAGGCCGGGCTTTACAGTGCAAAGTCTGTAGAGAATGTGCCGGCTGACCTGAAAAAGAAGTACTTTACCCAGATGGAGGGCTCATACAAGATATCTGATGATATCAAGCGTTGCGTGACCTTTAAGGAGCATAATCTGCTGAAGGATCCATATCCAAAGGATTACGACCTTATCCTGTGCAGGAATGTGGTGATTTATTTTACCGATGATGCGAAGGATATGATATACAAAAATTTCTTCAATACCTTAAAATCCGAGGGTATACTGTTTATAGGCAGTACTGAGCAGATAACTACATATCGTGAGCTTGGCTTTGAGAGATTAAGCAGCTTCTATTTCAGAAAGCCTTGATATTTTATCAGAGATTAAACAGATGGTCTGTTATGTGTTTTACATATGACAGTACCATCTGTTTTGAATTTATGAAATCTTCAGTCAGCAGGAAATAGCTGCACTTATCCTTTATCTCGAATCGAAATTCAGGCTTCATGAAGTCAGAGTACTGTCTGATGAAGGTGCCTGTTTTGCGCACATAGCAGTTGTATGCCTTGCATTTTTCGCGGTATTCGTGGTCAACATATGCTGCGACACTCTTGTGTATGGCCATGTCCTCCTTTGGCAGATAGTAGTAGTTTTTGTAATCACTGTAAAAGTGGCGCATTTCACCCTCGAATATCGCTACACGCACATAGCTTTTTGCAGTGCCGATGGTCAGATAGATGTCATTGTCATGGAAGCTTACGGATTTTGGAACGGAAAATTTATTTTCAAATGATATGATAAGCTCGTTCATTCGGCTGCCGTCGTAAGCTGTATATGGGTTTACGGATACACCGGTGATGTCTGTTATGCCCTGTATGCATTCCTTATACGAAAGTATGCTAAGGAGCTTTGTCATGCCAAGGACATCCTCGTAGTTGTGTGTCAGAAGCAGGGATAGCCTTTCATCATCCTTTTGGGCCAGATATTCATAATAAACATTTATGAGCTCACCTCCGGAATATTTATCCTCCCTCTCTATGCCGAGAAATGCTTCGATGCTTTTCTGTTTGTAGTTCTCGAGGCACAAAAGAGGCTTTATCGGTGAAAGCTCCTTAAAGATATCGAGTATCTGCGTATTACAGAAGGGGTCATCCAGCTTATATTTCTTGTATTTATTCTTTAAAAACGGGATATCAAAGCCGATGCCGTTGAACGATATGATGGTGCTGCAGCCTGATAAGGTCTGCGCAAAGGCTTTGATTACAGCAGCTTCGTCATCAGGCGATTCGGCAAAGTACTGGTCTATTACAATACGGTTTTTGATGCGCTTTGCACAGCCTATCATGTATACAATCGCTTTCACCGGTGAAAAGCCTGTTGTCTCAATATCAAAGAACATAGTGTTTTCTTTAAATATGCTGTCTGAAAAATTATCGTTTTTTATGTAAATTTCTTCGTTGTGAAATATTTTCATTTTTTAATTCCCACCCTGAAAATTATTTGTATAAACATTATAACATAAAGTATTAAAAAAAGTACATAATATACTATTTAACTAAAAATCATAAGTGGTATAATAGCATTAGTAATGTGCAATAGCATTGCCACGTTATTAATCTAAAAGAAAGAGGGGCACAAAAATGGGTCATAAAACGTTTATTGGCGGTGTTCATCCATATGATGGCAAAGAGCTGTCTAAGGATTCACCAATTAAAGAAGTTTTGCCCAAGGGCGACATGGTATATCCGGTTTCGCAGCATATCGGCGCACCGGCTAAGCCTGTTGTTGCCGTAGGTGACACTGTGTTGAAGGGACAGATGATAGCAGAGGCCGGTGGCTTTGTTTCATCACCTATCTATTCATCGGTGTCAGGAAAAGTTAAGGCTATTGAGAAACGACGTGTGGCAGTCGGCGATATGGTTGACAGTATTGTTATCGAAAATGATGGCATGTTTACTGAGACAACATATAATATCGTCGAGGATGTCACAGCACTTTCAAAGGAAGAAATCATCGAGAAGGTTAAGAATGCAGGAGTTGTTGGCATGGGCGGTGCCGGTTTCCCTACACATGTAAAGCTTTCTCCAAAGGAGCCGGACAAGATTGAGTATATTATCGCAAACTGCGCGGAGTGTGAGCCTTACCTCACATCTGACTACAGACGTATGCTTGAGAATCCTGAGGAATTAATCGGCGGTATGAAGATCATACTTCAGCTTTTTGACAATGCAAAGGGTATCCTTGGCATAGAGGATAATAAGCCTGACTGCATCGAAAAGCTTACAGAGCTCACAAAGGATGAGCCACGTATTGAGGTTTGTCCGCTCATGACAAAGTACCCACAGGGTGGTGAGAGACAGCTCATTTATGCTACAACAGGCAGGGCTATAAATTCTAAGATGCTCCCTGCGGATGCAGGCTGTATCGTTGACAATGTAGAGACAATCATTGCTGTCTACAATGCCGTAAAGAATGGACAGCCGGTCCTTAAGCGTATTTCAACAGTTACAGGAGATGCGGTGAAGAATCCTTCAAATATTTTATACAGCATCGGTACCTCATATCAGGAGCTGGTTGACGCTGCGGGAGGCTTTAAGAGTCAGCCGGAGAAGATCATATCAGGCGGTCCTATGATGGGCTTTGCCATGTTTAGTCTTGATATCCCTACTACAAAGACCTCTTCATCAATACTGTGCTTCACACATGATGAGGTGGCAGCATTTGAGCCGCAGGCCTGCATCAACTGCGGTCGCTGTGTGGAGGCATGTCCTGAGCAGCTCATTCCAAGCCGTCTTGCGAAGTTTGGCACGCGCGGTCAGATGGATGAGTTTGAGAAGTGGCACGGACTTGAGTGTATTGAGTGCGGAAGCTGTTCATTTGCATGTCCGTCAAGGAGACAGGTGGCACAGCCTATCAAGACAATGAAGAAGCTTGTTCTCGCTGAAAAGAGAAAACAGGCCAGCAAAAAATAAAGAAAGAGGTGGATTAAAGTGAGTGATTTATATCATGTTTCATCATCACCACATGTACGTGCCAAGGATTCCACTAACAGAATAATGCTTTATGTCATTATAGCATTACTTCCGGCAAGTCTTTTTGGTATATACAATTTTGGTTTCAGAGCACTTTTTATCATTCTGCTTACCATCGCATCGTGTGTGGCATCAGAATGGGTGTTTGACTACATAATTAAGAAAAAGAGCACAATTACAGACCTTAGTGCGGTAGTCACAGGACTGCTTTTAGCACTTAACCTTCCGGTTTCACTTCCATGGTGGGAGGCTGTACTCGGTGGAGTATTCGCAATCATCATTGTTAAGTGTATGTTCGGAGGACTCGGACAGAACTTTATGAACCCGGCACTTGGCGGAAGATGCTTCCTTCTCATCGCATTTGCGGCTGACATGACCAATTTCAATGTCACAAAAAACGGTGTGGATGTATATTCGGGAGCAACACCGCTTGCACTCATCAAAAATGAAGGGCTTTCAAGTGTCAATGTAAGGGATATGCTTATAGGAAATACTGCAGGAACAATCGGTGAGACATCGGTTATAGCTATTTTGCTTGGTGCCATCATAATGATTTTACTTGGAGTCATTGATTTAAAGATTCCTGCATCCTACATTATTACATTTGCCGTATTCATGTTCCTTTTCGGAGCACAGCATTTTGATATCAACTATGTTGTTGCAGAGCTCTGCGGTGGCGGACTTATGCTTGGTGCATTTTTCATGGCGACCGATTATGTCACAAGCCCGATTACGCCGATGGGCAAGATAATATTCGGTATCTGCTGTGGTATATTGACAGGAGTATTCCGTTGCTTCGGTGCCAATGCAGAGGGCGTTTCCTTTGCAATCATCTTAAGCAACTGCCTTGTTCCTATTATTGAGAAGGTTTCTATCCCAAGAGCCTTTGGTATGGTAAAGGAGGCAAAGAAGAATGAATAAACGTATTGTACATGACGCTTTGATTTTAACTGCCTTTACTCTGGTGCTTGGTTTTATTCTTGCCCTGGTTCAGGGAATCACGGCAGAGCCTATCGACAAGGCTAATAAAGCAGCAGCGCAGAAAGCATATCAGGCAGTATTTGCGGACGCAAAATCATTTGAGAAATATGATTATGACGCCGAGGAAGCTGATAAGCTTGTATCTGATGCAGGCTATAAGGATACAATTGATGATATTGAGACTGCCCTTGATTCAAACAAGGAGACATTAGGCTATGTCATCACAGTTACAGCCAAGGACGGAAGCCAGGGAAGCATCACATTCTCTGTAGGTATCAAGAATGATGGTACCGTAAACGGCTACTCAATCACAAGCATCAGCGAGACTCCGGGACTTGGAATGAAGGCCGAGGAGGCTGATTTCTACAAGCAGTTTGAGAATAAGAAAGTAGACAAGTTCGACGTTGTAAAAACCACAGCATCAAAGGATGAGGAGATTGAGGCTATCACAGGCTCAACAATCACATCAAAGGCTATGGCCAACGGCTGCAACGCAGCTATTACTTACTTCCAAAATAAATTACAGGGAGGTGCCAACTAATGAACAAATATGTAGAGCGTTTATATAATGGTATCATTAAGGAAAATCCTACCTTTGTACTTATGCTTGGTATGTGTCCTACACTGGCTGTTACATCCAGTGCGGTAAACGGACTTGGAATGGGACTTTCCACCACGGTGGTACTTATATGTTCAAACCTTTTGATTTCACTTTTCAGAAAAGTGATTCCTAACGGAGTGCGTATGCCGGCGTATATCGTCATAGTTGCATCTCTTGTTACAGTAGTACAGTTTTTGATGCAGGCTTATCTGCCTAGCCTTTCAGCAGCACTTGGTGTATACATCCCACTTATCGTGGTTAACTGTATCATCCTTGGTCGTGCCGAGAGCTATGCTTCAAAGAATCCGCCTGTAGAGTCTATCTTTGATGGAATGGGAATGGGACTTGGATTTACCATGGGTCTTACAATCATTGGACTTATCCGTGAGATCTTAGGTGCAGGAACATTCTTCAACATCAAGATTTTCGGTGACTGGTTCACACCAATCACAATCTTTATCATGGCACCGGGAGCCTTCCTTGTACTTGGCTTCCTCGTTGCAGGCATGAATATCATCCGTAAAAAGATGGAAGCAAAGGGTACACCTCTTGCAGAGCCTGCAGGCTGCCTTTCAGGAGATTGTGCACATTGTGGAGCTTCATGTCCATCAGCAAAAGCAGCACAGGCCGCTGTTGCTCCTAATACTACAGAAGGAGGGGATAAATAATGGGTACATTAGGTCATTTACTGCTCATTGCAGTAGCATACGCAATAGTTAACAACGTAGTACTTAGCCAGTTCCTTGGTATCTGTCCTTTCCTCGGCGTATCAAAGAACACAAAAACTGCTGCAGGAATGGGTGGTGCGGTAATTTTCGTTATCACAATCGCCACATTCGTTACTCAGCTTATTTACAATTTTATACTGTATCCGCTTAATCTGTCATATTTACAGACTATCGTGTTCATTCTTGTAATTGCAGCACTTGTTCAGTTTGTAGAGATGTTCTTAAAGAAACAGATGCCTCCTCTTTACAAGGCACTCGGTGTGTATCTGCCACTTATCACAACAAACTGTGCCGTACTCGGTGTAGCACTTAACAGTGTAACAAAGGGCTACAATATCTTAGAGAGTGTAGTTTACGGCTTTGCCACAGCATTTGGTTTCTTTATCGCCATCGTGCTCATGGCAGGTGTACGTGAGAAGATTGAGTATAATGATATTCCAAAGCCTTTCCAGGGAACAGCCATCGTGCTTCTTACAGCGTGTCTTATGGCTATCGCCTTTATGGGATTCTCAGGAATGGTTTCTGTATAGGATTGGAGGAAAAGTGATATGAATGTTACTGCGATTATTATTGCAGCTTTAGTTGTTGGAGCTGTCGGTATAATTCTTGGATTTTTCCTCGGTATTTCAGGAGAAAAATTCAAAGTAGAGGTTGACCCGAGAGAGGAAGCAATACTTGAGGTGCTTCCGGGCAACAACTGTGGTGGCTGTGGATATGCCGGATGCTCCGGACTTGCTGCTGCCATTGCAAAGGGAGAGGCACCGGTAGGACAGTGTCCTGTAGGTGGAGACCCTGTTGCAGCAAAGGTCAGTGAGATTATGGGTGTAAAGGTCGAGGCCGGAGTGAAAAAGGTTGCATTTGTAAAGTGCGCCGGCACCTGTGACAAAGCAAATACAGACTACGACTATACAGGAGTAGAGGACTGTGTTGCCATGTCATTTGTACCGGGCGGCGGACCTAAGTCATGTAATTATGGCTGTCTCGGCTTTGGAAGCTGTGTGAAGGCATGTCCTTTTGATTCAATCCATGTGGTTGATGGAGTGGCATGTGTAAATCCGCTCACCTGTAAGGCCTGTGGTAAGTGTGTAGAGGCATGTCCTAAGCACCTTATCGAGCTTATCCCATATGACACAAAGCACGTTGTAAAGTGCAGCTCAAAGGACAAGGGCAAGGATGTCATGAAGGCATGCTCGGTGGGCTGTATCGGCTGTCATCTGTGCGAGAAGAACTGTCCGTCAGATGCTGTCCATGTAGTAGACAATGTAGCCTATATTGATCAGGAGAAATGTACAGGCTGCGGAATTTGCGCAGAGAAGTGTCCAAAGAAGATTATTCTTTAATACATAAAAGCTGTCACATATCATTATGATGTGTGGCAGCTTTTTTATTAATGTTAAAAGTTACTTAGTTAATAGTAAATTATAAGGTTGGAATCATATTGGATAAGTTTTAGGCAACTAATTTGTGCTTACGTCATATTTATCTGAGGTTGTGACGATACTATAATCATCTGTCACGAATATTGCTTCAACACCGGAAAGGGAATTTATAAGCTCCTTTGCTTTATCAATGCCGAGAGCAAAGCATGTGGTGCTTAAGGCATCCCCATCGCAGGAGGAGTCGCTTATGATGGTGACAGAGTACAGATTGTTTTTGACAGGATAGCCGGTTGTGGTGTCCAGTATATGGTGATATAGCTTGCCGTCTACTCTGTAGTATCGCTCGTAGATGCCTGAGGTGACAACGGATTTATCCTTGATTTTGACAGTGCATATTGGCTCGCCGCTCTCGTCGAAGGGCTTCTGGATGCCGACTGTATAATCACTTCCGTCTGATTTTTCCCCGATTGTGAGGACGTTACCGCCCAGGTTTATGATGCCCGAGGTGATTTTTTTGGACTGTAAATAAGCCTTCATTTTATCGGCGATAAAGCCCTTTGCGATTCCGCCAAGGTCAAGCTTTGCTTCGGAATCGGTGAGCATCACAGAGTTTCCGTTAATCTGTATATTGCGGTAATTTACATGTGACAGCTCGCCTTGTATCTGCGTATCCGACGGAACGACAGATGCATCCACCTCGTTGTCTTTAGAGTCTGTATTTTCAGCTATTTCTGAAAAATTCCACAAATCAGAGAGCTTTCCTATAGTGATGTCAAACCTGCCGTCGCTTGTGTCGCCGTACTCAATGCCCTTTTTGATAAGCCCAAGCGTATCATCGCTTACTGTGACATATTCTTTGCCGGCAGCGGCATTTATCATGCTAACCTCTGAGTCACTAACCGTGTTTGACAGCATATCCTCATATTTCTTTGCCATATCAAAGCAGCCGTCTATGTATTTTTCATCAGTGGTGCCATAAAGTGTAATCTGTATTATCGTGTCAAAGTAGAAGCCCTGTTTGGAAACCTTCTGCTGATCATTGGGCTTTGATTCACAAGCCGACAGGCTGCCTGTTATTGCTGCAAGCGCCAAAAGGACAGGAATAAGGTGTTTTAATTTATTTTTCATAGTGCATCCTTCATTAAATTCATAGTTGTCAATTATTTATAGTTAAAACTTAAATTATAAAGCATAAATATAACTTTGCGTCTGGGCTTTATGAAATTTAAAGCCGAAAGCAACAGAAATATAATAACACAAAATAAAAAAATGAGACAGTAGTAAAAATGATTTTGTATTTTGCATGAATATATGGTAAAGTAGTAAATGTATGCGTAATATGATTATGTATGCATTTAGACTTACAATAGGAAAGATGATAGAAATGAGTTTTTTAGACAATTATAAAAGAGTAGTAATAAAGATAGGCTCTTCGACGCTGACACATGCGGAGACAGGAAGCCTCAATTTTTCAAAGATGGAGCGTCTGGTGCGCTCGATATGTGATTACAGAAACAGCGGAATGGATGTGTGCCTCGTAAGCTCCGGTGCCATAGCGGTTGGCCGTGATGTGATAGGCATAAAGGAGCGCCCGAGCGATATTTCGATAAAGCAGGCGTGCGCCGCAGTTGGACAGGGAAGGCTTATGATGACATATCAGAAGCTTTTTTCCGAGTATAATCAGAATTCCGGACAGGTGCTCATGACAAAGAACACCATAGTCAATCCTGTTTCCAGACGCAATGTTATGAATACGTTTGAGGAGCTTTTTGATCTGAATGTGGTGCCGATTGTCAATGAAAATGACACGGTAAGTACATACGAGATGCAGTTTGGTGACAATGATACACTGTCTGCCATTGTTACATCAATCACGAAGGCAGATCTGCTCATACTGCTTTCTGATATAGACGGACTGTATTCCGATGATCCTCATGACAATCCGGATGCAAAGCTTATCAGAGAGGTTGATACGCTTGACAGGAAAATACTTGGCATGGCAAAGTCATCAACCGGCAGCGATGTCGGAACAGGCGGCATGGCGACAAAGCTTACAGCGGCAAAGATTGCTACATATTCCGGCGCTGATATGATTATCGCAAACGGCGGCAACATGGGAATTTTATATGACATTATGAATGACAGATATACAGGAACACTTTTCCACAGGGCAAAGGATGCAGAATTTGTGCTTGCGGATTATATACAAAGAGAGATGGCGCCTACATCTACAGGCGGCCAGTAATCAGCTATAAATTTGAGATCAGGAGAGTGCTATGACACAGGAGAAAATACAAAGAATCAATGAGCTTTACAGGAAGTCACAGGCAGAGGGGCTTTCAGAGGCAGAGAAAAAGGAGCAGGATCTTTTGCGCAAGGAGTATATAGCCAGTGTGAAGAAGAATTTAAGAAACCAGCTCAACAATATCGATATGGTAAATGATGACGGTTCGGTTGAGAACCTCGGCGAGAAATATGGAAACAAAAAAAGAAATTCGTAGCAGGCTAAAAAAGCAAAGAAGCCTTCTGGGTGCTGATGAGTGCCACAATATGAGCCATGAAATCTATAAAAGGCTCACAGCTTTAGAGCTTGATAGAGACTATGACAACATACTTTTGTATTCGGCTATCAGAAATGAAGTGAATACAGATGAGTATTTCGCCTGTTTAATCAACAAAGCAAAAAGAATATATTATCCGAGGGTTTGTGGCGATGAAATGTCCTTTTACAGGGTAAGATGCCTTGATGAGCTTAATTGTGGCTCATTTAACATTAATGAGCCTGATATGACGGATGAGTATACTGAAGCGGATGGCAGGGCGCTTATGATAGTGCCGGGGCTTGGTTTTTCTTATACCGGTTACAGAATCGGTTATGGAAAGGGCTTTTATGACAGATATTTATCGTCTTTTACAAAAAGAGACACTGTTATGGCAGTTGGAGTGGGCTACGATTTCCAGTTACTTGGTAACGTGACGTTTGAAGATGAATATGACGTACCCTTAGATGGGGTAATAACAGATAAGAGAGAGGTGTTTATTGATGACTGATTTAGAAAAAATTTGTGCGGATGCATATGAGGCCAGAGTAAAGATAGGAACACTTGATACTGATATCAAGAACAAGGTGTTAAACGATGCGGCAGACAATCTGCTTAAGGCAGAGGCAGAAATCCTTGAGGCAAACAAAAGGGATGTGGCAACAGCAGAGGAAAATATGAAGGCAAAGAGTATGATAGACAGACTCTCGCTTGATCATGACAGACTCCTTGGCATGGCTGACGGACTCAGACAGATAGCAAAGCTTGCAGACCCAATAGGGGAAGTGATGTCTATGGCAAAGCGTCCTAATGGTCTTATTATCGGAAAAAGAAGAGTTGCAATCGGTGTTGTGGGCATCATCTTTGAGGCGCGCCCAAATGTCACATCAGATGCCTTTGGTCTGTGCTTTAAGACAGGTAACTGTGTCATATTAAAGGGTGGAAGTGATGCGATAAATACCAATATCGCAATAGTAAAGGCTTTAAAAAAGGCTTTGACGGACAACTTGGTTTCTGATGCTGCACTTGCACTTATTGAGTCAACAGACAGAGAAACCACAAATGCATTCATGAAGATGGATCAGTATGTGGATGTGCTCATACCAAGAGGCGGTGCGGGACTCATCCAGAATGTTGTCAAAAATGCAACAATTCCTGTCATCCAGACCGGTACAGGCAACTGCCATGTATATGTAGACAAGGATGCTGACTTTGATATGGCTGTCAATATTATAAACAATGCAAAGACACAAAGAATCAGTGTCTGCAATGCATGCGAGTCGATTGTGGTACACAGTGCCATAGCAGAGGAATTTCTGCCAAAGCTGTACGATAAGCTGAGAGAGCATCATGTACAGCTCCGCTGTGATGAAAGAGCACAGGCAATTCTTGCTGGAAGAGACGATGTGACAGAGGCTTCTTCCGATGACTGGGGTATGGAGTATCTTGATTACATCATGTCTGTAAAGATTGTTGACAGTATTGATGAGGCAATCGAGCATATAAACAGATACAATACATCACATTCAGAGGCAATCGTCACAAATGATTATGACAACGCACAGAAGTTTTTAAATGAGATAGATGCCGCATGCGTTTATGTAAATGCCTCAACCAGATTTTCCGATGGAAATGAATTCGGCTTTGGAGCTGAGATTGGAATCAGCACACAGAAGCTTCACGCAAGGGGACCTATGGGGCTTGAAGCACTGACAAGCTATAAGTATATCATTTACGGCAGTGGTCAGATAAGGGAATAGTCAGCTAAAGTATAATAGATTTAATTTGAGAGGAAATATAATATAACATGAGCTATGATATAGATATAACAAAGACACCACCGGGTCATGAGCCTGAGAGACAGTATTACTACATGGCAAAGGCAAAGGATTTTGTTGAAAAGAAATCTAAAGAAATCGGCCGTCCTATGACTTATTTTGTAAAGACCTTCGGCTGTCAGATGAACGCCCGCGACTCAGAAAAGCTTGTCGGAATACTTGAGCAGATCGGCTATGTGGAAGGAACTGATGAACATTCGGATTTTATTGTATACAACACCTGTACCGTACGTGAGAATGCCAACAACAAGGTGTACGGCAGACTTGGCTATCTGCAGAATTACAAGAAAAAGAATCCTCTGATGAAGATTGCTCTCTGTGGCTGTATGATGCAGGAGCCTGAGGTTGTTGAAAATATTAAAAAGCACTACAAGTTTGTAGATATCGTATTCGGAACCCACAATATATTCAAGTTCGCAGAGATTTTATGCAACAATATCGAGTCAGGCTCACAGGTGATTGACATATGGAAGGATACCAACCAGATTGTCGAGGACCTGCCGGTGAAGAGAAAGTTTTCTTTCAAATCAGGTGTCAATATCATGTTTGGCTGCAACAATTTCTGCAGCTATTGTATCGTGCCATATGTAAGAGGCCGTGAGAGAAGCAGGGAGCCTAAGGATATCATAAGAGAGATTGAAAAGCTTGTCTCAGACGGAGTGTGCGAGATAATGCTTCTTGGACAGAATGTCAACTCATATGGTAAAACACTTGACAATCCTATAACTTTTGCGGAGCTTCTTCGCGAGGTCAACAAGATTGAAGGGCTTAAGAGAATACGTTTTATGACATCTCATCCAAAGGATTTGTCAGATGACCTGATTATGGCGATAAAGGAGTGCGACAAGGTGTGCAAGCATATGCATCTGCCGCTTCAGTCAGGAAGCTCAAGGGTGCTTAAGGAGATGAACAGGCACTATGACAAGGAAAAGTATCTCGACGAGGTAAAGAGACTTCGTGAGCAGATTCCTGATATTGCAATCACAACTGACATCATTGTGGGCTTCCCGGGTGAGACAGAGGAAGATTTCCTTGAGACAATGGATGTTGTCAAGCAGGTCAGATATGACAGTGCTTTTACATTTATTTACTCAAAGAGAACAGGCACACGCGCTGCCACTATGGAGAATCAGGTGCCTGATGATGTGGTCAAGGACAGGTTTGACAGACTCTTAAAGGAGGTTCAGACAATCTCATCAGAAAAGGCAAAATGCTATGAGGGTAAAGTGGTGCCGGTGCTTGCAGAGGAGATGGATGACCAGAAGGAGGGCTATGTGACCGGTCGTATGGACAACAATTCGATAGTACATTTTCCGGGTACAAAGGATATGATTGGAAATATATACAATGTGAAGCTCGATGAGTGCAGAGGCTTTTACTATATGGGAGAGATAGAAGAGGATGCGTAAGCGTTTTGGCAGAAATGATATAATCCTGATATCGGTTATTGCAATTATCTCTGTCGCCCTGCTTCTTGTATGGAAGCTTGTATATTTAAATGGGCAGGATACGAACGGCGATGCATGCGTCAAGGTAACTGTTGATGGAAAGGTCTATGGCACATATCCGCTTTCAAAGGATGATACAATTGAGATAAAAAACGTTGATGGTGATGTCACAAACACCCTTGTCATAAAGGATGGTGTGGCTGATGTGACTGCTGCCGACTGTCCGGATCATCTGTGTGTAAAGCAGAAGGCGATATCAAAGGAGGGCGAGTCGATTATCTGTCTGCCGAACAAGGTTGTTGTGACGGTAAAAAGCGACACGAAATCCGATATAGATTCCATATCCAAGTGATATCCGGATATTTTATAGAAAGAAATGAGATAAATGAAAACCAGAAAAATTGCATACCTTGGTATGCTTATGGCACTGGCACTGGTGCTAAGCTATGTTGAGTCGCTTATACCGTTTGCGGTAGGTATACCGGGAGTAAAGCTTGGACTTACAAATATAGTGACCGTAATCATGCTTTATATAGCATCGCCCATGGAGACCTTTTTGCTATGTGTATTCCGGGCGGTGCTTTCGGGCTTTATGTTTGGAAATGCGTTCAGTATCATATATTCACTGGCGGGCTGTATACTGAGCTTCATTGTGATGTATCTGCTAAAAAAATCAGATAAATTCAGTTCTGTCTCAATAAGTCTGGTCGGTGGAGTGTGTCACAATATAGGACAGATAATAGTTGCGGCTATAGTTTTGTCAACCTACAGCGTGGTGTACTATATTCCGGTGCTTCTTGTGGCAGGTTGCATCACGGGACTTGTGATTGGAATAGTAGCTTCACAGGTGCTTTTAAGGATTTCTGACAGCTTTCATGTGTAGTTTTAATGGGCTGTAATAGTTACGATATTTAATAAATAAAGGAGCTGCTGTTTGTAGCAGAAGGATTCAATGTATGCATATATAAAAGGTGAGCTTGCAGAAAAAAATATAGACAGCATTGTAGTGGAGGCAGCCGGTGTAGGCTATCTCGTATACATACCTACACAGTATTTTGACATGCTGCCTGACGAGGGAGAGGATGTAAAAATATACACCTATCTGTGTGTCAGGGAGGATGCCATGATACTTTATGGCTTTTTGAGTAAGGATGATCTTGAAATCTTTAAGCTTTTAATTACAGTCAGCGGAATCGGACCCAAAGGAGGTCTTGCGATTCTGTCAACTCTGTCAGCCGACGATTTGCGTTTTGCAATTTTATCAGGTGATTCAAAGGCTATATCAAAGGCGCCGGGAATAGGTGCAAAGACAGCTCAGAGAGTAATCCTTGATTTAAAGGACAAGCTGTCGCTAGAGGAGGCCTTTGAAAAGAAGCTTGAAAATCAGGCATCCGGTGTCGCTGCATCAATGAACAGCACTGTGAAAAATGATGCTGTCATGGCGCTTAATGCGCTTGGATACTCATCTACCGAGAGCCTTAAGGCGGTGTCCAAGGTTGATATCACAGAGGATATGGATGTAGAGGATGTGCTGAAGCTTGCGCTCAAAAACATGGGCTGATTTATAAAAAGCTGTAGGGCTTAAAACAGAAACGGGGAACAAAACGTGAAAAGAGTAATTTCCACACAATTGCAGGAAGAGGACATAAAGATAGAAAAATCCCTGCGTCCTATGTATTTTGATGACTATATCGGTCAGCAGAAGATAAAGGACAATTTAAAAATATATATAGAAGCCGCAAAATCAAGGGGCGAGGCGCTCGATCATGTGTTGTTTTACGGACCTCCGGGGCTTGGAAAGACAACACTCGCGGGAATCATTGCAAATGAGATGGGCACAAAGATAAAGGTGACCTCCGGTCCTGCAATAGGTAAGCCGGGAGAGATGGCAGCCATACTCAACGGACTTTCTGAGGGAGACATACTGTTTGTCGATGAGATTCACAGACTAAACCGTCAGGTGGAGGAGGTGCTCTATCCTGCCATGGAGGACTATGCCATAGATATCATGATAGGTAAGGGCGAGTCTGCAAAGTCAATCAGGTTCAACCTGCCAAAATTCACACTTGTAGGAGCAACTACGAGGGCGGGCATGCTGTCGGCGCCTCTTAGAGACAGGTTTGGTGTGGTAAATCACATGGAGTTTTACACTGTCGATGAGTTAAAGCAGATTATCATCAATTCAGCAAGGGTGCTTGGAGTTGAGATAGATGACAAGGGAGCCTACGAGATGGCAAGACGCTCAAGAGGCACGCCAAGACTTGCAAACAGACTATTAAAGCGTGTCAGGGATTTTGCACAGGTCAAGTATGACGGCAAAATCACCTATGATGTGGCAAGCTTTGCACTGGACCTTTTGGAGGTAGACAAGTACGGACTGGATTTGAATGACAGAAATATACTTCTTACTATCATTGACAAGTTTGCGGGAGGCCCGGTAGGACTTGATACGCTTGCGGCGGCAATAGGTGAGGATGCCGGAACCATTGAGGATGTTTACGAGCCGTATCTGGTGAAGAATGGCTTCATAAACCGCACGCCAAAGGGGCGTGTGGCGACAGATCTTGCTTTTGAGCATTTTGAGAGAAAAAGGGCTTAAAGTTGCAATTTATATTTATAAGGCATATAATAATTAAGTATTTGATATTGAAATTGATAGTAATGTTAATATTAATATAGCTGGTTTGAATAAATGTGAAAACGGAGGATGATTAAATGTCTGCAAAAACAAATGCCGAGGTGGTAATAGACGGAAAGGTTTACACACTGTCAGGATATGAGAATGAGGAATATTTACAGAAGGTTGCGGCATACATCAACAACAAGATTGCAGAGTTTGATGATATGGATGAGTATAAGCATCTTCCGGGCAATATGAAGAGCACACTTATCGAGCTCAATATTGCAGATGATTATTTCAAGGCAAAGGCGCTTGTCGAAAAGCTCGAGGGTGATATAGAGAATAAGGATAAGGAAATATACGATTTAAAGCATGACTTAATTTCCAATCAGGTGAAGACCGAGAATGCCGAGGCGAGCATGAAGGAGCTTGAGGCACAAAACAAGGAGCTTTTACTCAACAAGGCGAGACTTGAGGCAACTCTTGAGGAGTCACTTCTTGATGGAAAAAAGCCTGTTAAAAAATCTGCACATGCTTCTAAAGGGGCAAATGACAGTAGCGATAAATAGCAATAAAAGGGGAACAGTTATCGTACACTGTTCCTCTTTTTGTTACAGGTTTATGTGATATCAAATGAGCATCTATATGAGGAAATATATGAGAAATAAAGATTTTGAACTGCTTGCACCGGCAGGAAGCCTTGAGATATTTAAGGGTGTGATAGAAAACGGTGCCGATGCTGTGTATGTGGGCGGAAGCATGTTCGGAGCCAGGGCATATGCCAATAATTTCACAGAGGAGGAGCTTTTAGAGGCAATTGATTTTGCACATTTACGGGGAGTAAAGGTGTATCTGACCGTCAATACGCTTATTAAAAACAGTGAGTTTTCAAAGCTCTACGACTACCTGCTTCCATACTACAAAAGAGGTCTTGACGCAGTGATAGTGCAGGACCTTGGCGTGGTGAAGGCTATCCATGAGTATTTTCCGTCAATGGAGATACATACGAGTACACAGATGACGGTGACGGGCGCAGACGGAGTGCGATTTCTCTCGCAGTTTGGAGTGACGCGCGTGGTCATGGCAAGGGAGGTTTCTCTTGCCGAGATGAAGCGCATACATGAGGAAACAGGTATGGAGCTTGAAGCCTTTGTGCACGGAGCACTATGCTATTCGTATTCGGGACAGTGCCTTTTCAGCAGTATTTTAGGCGGTAGAAGCGGTAACAGAGGCCGCTGTGCACAGCCCTGCAGACTGCCGTATACCGTGGAGGGCAAAAAGGATGAATACATTTTAAGCCTTAAGGATATGTGCGGTATAAAGGCACTTGACAAGCTGCATGAGGCGGGGGTTTATTCGCTAAAGATTGAGGGCCGCATGAAGCAGCTTGAGTATGCATGCGGAGTGGTAAAATATTACAGAAGCTATATTGACAGCAAAAAGCCTGTTACCGATGCAGATTATGACAGAATAAAGGCACTTGGAAACCGCTGTGGCTTTACGGACAGGTATTATTTTGACCACAATGGCTCTGATATGGTGACTTATGTGAAGCCAAATTTTGTTTCAAAGGCAGCAGAGCCTTTGCCGGAAAAAAGAAAGCTTTCGATAGAGGGAGAGCTTGTTTTAAGAGAGGGCGATCCGGGAAGTCTCACTGTAAAAAGAGGTGATGTGGCATACAAAGCCTCAATAGAACCTGTCAGCGCCGCACTTAAGGCACCGCTTGATAAAAAGGCGGCAATCGACAGGATAAACAAAACCGGTGATACAGAGTTTGAGTTCTCACATATTGATGCTCAAATCGGTGAAAACGTATTTGTGCCAAACGGAGCATTAAATAAGCTGCGACGTGATGCAATTTTGGGGCTGAGTGATAAGCTGTTGGAAAAGTATTACAGGGATGACGCTAGGTATGCCGATATGTCAAGTCTGTGTGAGCTTCCTGAGCATGTCGTAAAAAGCGACGCAGCACATGGAGATGAAGCTGTAAATGCAAAGGATTACACCACCATATGCTCGTGTATGACACGCAAGCAGCTTGAAACACTCATGGGCTATGAATGTTTTGATGTATTTTATCTGGATTTTGACATGTACGACAGGAAGACTCTCATACAGCAGTTTGCAGATGATGTGCTAAGCCTTACAAAGCAAAATAAAAAAGTGTATCTAATGCTTCCTACCATACTCAGGGCGGATTCATCCGATTATTTTGTCTCTATCGCAAAAGAGCTTGATAAGATAAGCTTTGAGGGCTTTGTGGTGAAAAACTACGAGGAGCTTTATCTGGCAGAAAAGCTGTTTACAGGTAAAAAAACTATTTTGGACCACAATATGTATACCTTTAATGATGTTTCAAAGAGCGCATTTTTCGAGCACGGGGTAAGTGGTGATACAGTGCCGCTTGAGCTCAATTCAAGGGAGATTATGCACAGAAACAATATAGGCTCGCAGATGATAGTCTACGGGTATTATCCGCTTATGATCACCGCCAACTGTGTGCACAAAAATACAAAGGGCTGTGACAAAAAGCAGGAGCTTATATACTTAAAGGACAGGTACAACAAAGCCTTTGCGGTTTGTAACAACTGCAGGGAGTGCTATAATACAATATATAATTCGCTGCCTACCATGCTCACAAAGAACATAGGTAAGCTTAAGGACGCCGGTATCAGAAGCTTTAGATACAGCTTTACAATCGAGACTCCAAAGCAGATTAAGGCGGTTATGGAGGATAAGGCAGCTGAATATACAAACGGACATTACAAAAGAGGAGTAGAATAACATGGTACATCTGATAGTACAGCTTTCTAAGTATATTATGATAATACTTTTTCTCATATATACTTTTTTATGCTTTCATTTATTCAAGTATCCTGACAAGCCGAAAAAGCAGAGGCATATATATAATCTGCAGAGATTTTATATGTTTCTGATTCATTTGGATGGTTTTTTGGTGCTCTTTGTCACGACAATGGATACAAAGATAATAGGCTTTTATATAGCACAGCTTGTGCTTTTTGAATCAATTTATTTGATTTATCATAAGTTTTATAAGAATGCCTCAGAGCTTGTGCTAAACAATATGGTGATGATGCTTTGCATAAGCATGATTATCTTAACGAGAATTTCGTTCGACAAAGCATTAAGGCAGTTCGTCTTTGTGCTTGCCGGAGCGATATTTGCGTTTTTTATACCGCTTATCATGCAAAAGGGCACGATGTTTAGAAAGCTGACATGGACATATGCGGGTGTAGGAATAGTCGGACTATTGTCAGTGCTTGTGGTAGGTGTGGCGAGCAGGGGAGCAAAGCTTTCTTTGACCTTTGGTCCTGTTTCGATTCAGCCGTCTGAGTTTGTGAAGATACTTTTTGTATTTTTTATAGCATCTATGCTGTATAAATCAACAGATTTAAAGCAGCTTGCCATAACAAGCGGCGTATCGGCAGTGTTTGTGCTGATACTTGTTGCATCAAACGACCTCGGTGGAGCACTTTTGTATTTCTTTACATACCTCGTCATGATTTATGTTGCGACAAAAAAGCTTTATATTTTTGCCGGAGGACTTGCGTTTGTGGGGTTTGGAATGTACGCAGGCTATCATCTGTTTTCACATGTGAAGAACAGAATTGTTGCATGGCTTGATCCACTTTCTGTCATAGACAAGGCAGGCTATCAGGTGTGCCAGTCGCTCTTTGCCATAGGCACAGGAGGTCTGTTTGGCTTTGGACTGGGACAGGGACTGCCGAATAAGATACCTATTGTATCAAAGGACTTTATTATAGCGGCTATCTCAGAGGAGATGGGCGGTATATTTGCCATCTGCCTCATCATGGTTTGCGTGAGCTGCTTTCTTATGATATTTAATCTTTCCATGCAGATGAAGGATGCGTTTTACAAGTATGTAGCGCTTGGACTTGGCAGCGTGTATGCGCTGCAGGTGCTTTTAACTGTCGGCGGCTCTACCAAGTTTATACCGATGACCGGTGTGACGTTACCGCTTGTGAGCTACGGTGGCAGCTCGCTTTTATCTACGATGATAATTTTTGGAATGATACAGGGCATGTATATTATGCAGGCAGCCCCTGAAAAAAGGAGAAATATAGATGACAAGAGACGAAAGAGTCACGAAACAAAAAACAGACAAAAGCAGACAGCAGGCGGCAAAAACAGCGCGAAGACACAGAAATAGAGAGTATGCGGTTGTTACATATTTTTTCCTTATAGTTTTTGTTGGATTGATAGGTTATTTCTTATATTTCCAGTTTGTAAAAAGCGACGAATTCATCAACAGCCCTTACAATTCGTTGCAGGATCTTTTCTCTAAGAACGTGGTGAGAGGCGAGATACAGACTAAGGATGGGCATGTCATTGCACAGACAAAGGTAGGTTTGGATGCGTCTGAGACAAGGGAATACCCCGACGGCAGGATGTTTGCGCATGTGGCGGGCTTTGCCGTAAACGGTAAGGCGGGGCTTGAAAAGCAGGAAAATTTCTCATTGCTTCGCTCGCATGAGTTTTTTCTTGACCAGATAGTAAATGATATAAGCGGTAAGAAAAATACCGGTGACAATGTCATAACCACACTGGATTATGAGGCACAGGCAGCAGCCTATAAGGCGCTTGGAGATTACGATGGTGCTGTTATTGCAATTGAGCCGAAGACAGGAAAGATTGCTGTTATGGTGTCAAAGCCTGATTATGACCCAAATACCATAGCAAGTGACTGGGAGAGTGTAAACGGTGAGGGCAGCACAGCTCTTTACAACAGGGCAACACAGGGACAGTATGCCCCGGGTTCGGTGTTTAAGATTTTTACAGCACTCGAGTATTATAACGAAAATCCGTCTACATACAACGACTACAGCTTTGACTGTGACGGCAGTATCACTGAGGATGGCTTTACAATCCATTGTGCCGGCAATAAATCGCACGGACAGGAGGATTTAACAAAGTCGTTTGCCAAGTCGTGCAACTCATCGTTTGCCAATATAGGTCTTTTAGTTGATAATAATAAGCTGGATGCCCTGTGTAACGATATGCTTTTTAACAAGGATCTGCCTATAGCCTTTGATTCAAAAAAGAGTAAGTTTGCACTGGATAACAATGCTTCGTCAGCTCTGACCATGCAGACCACGATAGGTCAGGGAAATACGCTTGTTTCACCGCTTCACATGTGCATGATTGCCGGTGCAATCTGCAATGACGGCAATCTGATGAGACCATATCTGGTAGACCATACGGAAAATGCAAGCGGTGCGCTTGTGGAGCAGAATAAACCGGCTTCGTACAAGCAGCTTATGTCAAAGGATCAGGCGGCATTCCTTCAGAATCTTATGGCAGCAGTTGTATCCGATGGAACAGGCGCAAAGCTAAGCGACCAAAGCTATGAGGCCTTTGGAAAGACCGGAACTGCCCAGGTCTCAGACTCTACAGACCAGACCAATGCCTGGTTTGTGGGCTATGGAAAAAAGGACGGCTACAATGATCTGGCAATCGCAGTGGTTGTGGAGGATTCGGGTGCCGGAAGCACATATGCGGTGCCGGTAGCAAAAAAGGTATTTGATAAATATTTCAATGAATAGGCTTGTTGCACTTTTTTCAGAAGTAGGTTATACTTAAGTGTAATGACAAGCGTTATCGTTCAAATTTTAGTGAAACTGACAGATAGCGTTTAAACCACACTTGGAGGAATGGCAATGATAGAAGCAACGAGCTGTGGCGGTGTGGTAATCTTTCGTGGCAAAATATTACTCTTATACAAGAACTACAGGAACCGGTACGAGGGTTGGGTACTGCCCAAGGGGACTGTGGAGTCTGACGAAGAGTACAAGGACACTGCAATCCGTGAAGTGAAAGAGGAGACCGGTGCCAGTGCAACGATAATCCAATACGTGGGTAAAAGCCACTATTCTTTTACCGTGCCGCATGATACAGTGGAAAAGGATGTACACTGGTATCTTATGATGGGCGAAAGTTATTATAGTAAACCGCAAAGAGAAGAGTATTTCATGGATTCAGGGTTTTACAAGTATCACGAGGCGTATCATCTGCTCAAGTTTGCAAATGAGAAGCAGATACTTGAGAAGGCTTACAATGAGTATCTGGATCTAAAGAAAAGCAACTTATGGGGGACACACAAGTATTATTAGTATTATTAAAAAGCAGTTTAAAAAACTGCTTTTTGAGGTTTTAGAATGAAATGGTATGAGGATTTATTTGTAGGAGAGTCTGTTACCGGAAAGATAAAAAAAATCAAGTGGAAGATAGAGCATAATGCCGGCATGCTTCACACATACATCATCACGTTTCCGTCTAATGAGGAAAACCTTTTAGATATTATTCCGACAAGAGAATTGCTACAAAAGGGATATCCGAAGAAGAATCTGCACATAATCGCAGTAGCGGGCAATTATGATGAGGCACTTTTGCTGGCCTGCGATATCGTTAAGGAGACGTACGAAAATACAGGTAAAACTGATGTAAAGAGCTATTTAAAGAGCAGACGGAGGAATTAGATACATGATATTTACGATTTTAAAGGTCATAGGCATCATACTCCTTGTAGTGCTTGCTCTTATACTTGCAGTGGTGCTTTGCGTACTGCTTGTGCCGGTTAAGTACAGGGCTGTCGGGAGCTTTGACAATACAGACATAAGAGCAAAGGTGCATGCGTCGTGGCTTCTTCATTTGTTTGCACTGCATATAGAGTATGCACGGGAGACTGACGGATATATAAGGCTTGCTTTTGTGAAGAAAAAGCTGTTTGATGATTCTGACTCTGAGTATAAAGAAGAAGTTGACTCTGATAATGAAGATGATGAATATGATGAAGAGACCGCCAAGCCTGATTCAGGGGCTGATAATTATGAAACTTTGTATATTGACTTAATGGATGATGATGCCAAAGCGGAAGATGAAAGCACAGCACAGATTCATAACGAGCAAAGGACAGTAAATGATGATAATCAGTATATAAAACAACAAACAAAGCGCAATCATCAAAAAAAATATAAAAAGCGAAGCGAAAAGTTACACAAAAAGTCACATAAAAAGCAATTTAAAGATAAGTCAGATAAAATAAAAAACGGTATAGAAAAGCTTAAAAGAGAATGCAGCGATGAGAGAAACAAAGCAGCTTTTTCACATCTGAAAAAAGAGCTTTTTATCATTCTCAAAAGAATATGTCCAAGGAGGCTTAGGCTTACAATGGTTTATTCAACCGGCTCGCCTGATACAACCGGCATTTCATTAGGTATTTTAGCATGCTTTCCTGTCGGCTATACAAACAGATGGCGGATCACACCTGATTTCGAGAGTGAAAAGCCGTATGCAAAGGGCAGCTTTGACATAAAGGGGCATGTGATAGTAATAAGTATTTTAGCGGCAACACTTAGAATTTTATTTGATAAAAACTGCCGCAGATTATATAATAGGATAAGCAGATAGGAGGAAGATATTATGGCAGATAATAGTTTCAACAACACAGTGGAGTCACTTTTCAAGGGGATGGACAGCTTTATCACTACAAAGACAGTAGTCGGTGATGCGATTCATATAGGGGATACAATCATACTTCCGCTTGTGGATGTGTCGTTTGGAGTGGCAGCAGGAGCATTTTCGGCAGAAAAGAAAAATAACGGAGCCGGCGGTATGGGCGGAAAGATTCAGCCTAGCGCAGTGCTCGTTATCCAGAATGGACAGACAAAGCTTGTCAATGTAAAGAATCAGGACGGCATGACCAAGATACTTGATATGGTGCCGGATATTGTAAGCCGTTTCTCAAAGGGGAAAAATGATGACCTTAATCTCGATGATATAAAGGCAGACGAGGCAGAGGACGATAAGCAGGATTAATTTCATATATGAGAGCAAATAAAAAGGACATCCAAACGGATGTCCTTTAAAATTCAAAAGATTCAAAAATAAAGACTAAGCTCTCTCAACTTTGCCAGATCTTAAACATGAAGTACATACATATAACTTCTGTGGAACTCCATTGACCTTGCAAGAAACCTTCTTAATGTTTGACTTCCAAACATGATTTGATCTTCTATGAGAATGGCTGACATTATTTCCATAATGAACACCTTTTTCACAAATTGCACATTTTGCCATGATATTGCACCTCCTTGCATTTCACTAAGCTTACCATACTCTTAAGCTCACAACAAATGTATTCTATCAGATTAAAATAAAGAATGCAAGGATAAAATATAAAAATATTTGCTTTTTGTGAAAAAAAAGGTATAATAACATTAGCTACGTCACAATATGATGGAGGTATATATTATGAAGGGACAGATGGATACCCAATATGGACAAATTTTAATTGATACAGATGTTATTGCAACCTATGCAGGCTCTGTAGCTGTAGAGTGCTTTGGAATAGTAGGCATGGCAGCGGTCAACATGAAGGATGGACTTGTAAAGCTTTTAAAGAGAGATTACCTGAACCATGGAATAAATGTAAAGGTAGATGAGAACAACGAAATTACCATTGATTTTCATGTAATAGTAGCGTATGGTATTTCAATCGGCACTGTTTCGGACAATCTTATCGAGACGGTTAAGTACAAGGTTGAGTCATTTACAGGAATGAAAATTGCAAAAATCAATATTTACGTTGAGGGCGTAAGGGTAATTGATTAAGGAGGACTACAAAAAGTGGAGATCACAAGCATTAATTCAAAGCTCCTTGCAAGGATGTTTCTTGCGGGAGCCAAGAATCTTGATTCAAAAAAGGACTGGATAAATGAGCTGAATGTATTCCCGGTACCGGATGGTGATACCGGAACAAATATGACAATGACAATCATGTCTGCGGCCAAGGAGGTCAGCTCGCTTACAGATCCTACCATGGCAGAGCTTGCAAAGGCTATTTCATCAGGCTCTTTAAGAGGTGCCAGAGGAAACTCGGGTGTTATCTTATCACAGCTTTTCAGAGGCTTCTGCAAGGTTATAAAGGAATACGATGAGATAGATGTCACTATTCTTTGCGAGGCATGCCAGAAGGCAGTTGAGACAGCTTACAAGGCAGTTATGAAGCCAAAGGAGGGAACTATCCTTACAGTGGCAAAGGGCGCAGCAGAAAAGGCTCTTGAGCTGTCAGACGATACAGAGGATGTTGTCACATTTGTCGAAGAGGTTATTAAGCAGGCTGAGTATGTACTTGACCAGACACCGGAGATGCTTCCTGTATTAAAGCAGGCAGGCGTTGTGGATTCGGGCGGACAGGGACTTGTTCAGGTATTAAAGGGAGCATATGATGCCCTTATCGGCAAGGAGATTGACTATACAATAGAGGGCGCACCAACAGGAGCGGCCCCTGCAAAGATTTCGGCTGAGACCGAAGCAGAGATTAAGTTTGGTTACTGCACAGAGTTTATTATTGTGCTCAATGCGCCAATGTCAGACAATGAGGAGCACGCATACAAGGCATTCCTCGAGTCAATCGGTGACTCTATAGTCGTTGTAGCTGACGATGAGATCGTAAAGACTCACGTACATACAAACGACCCTGGACTTGCACTGCAGAAGGCACTTACCTTCGGCTCACTCAGCAAGATAAAGATCGACAATATGCGTGAGGAGCATCAGGAAAAGCTTATAAAGGATTCACAGAAGCTTGCAGCACAGCAGAAGGCTGAGGAAGAGGCTTATGAAGCTGCTCAGGCTGAAGAAAAGACAAATAACATGCCTGCAAAGGAAATGGGCTTTGTATCTGTTTCAATCGGAGAGGGTATGAATGAGGTGTTTAGAGGCCTTGGAGTGGACTATCTCATAGAGGGTGGTCAGACCATGAACCCTAGCACGGAGGATATGCTCAATGCTATCGAGCATGTAAATGCAAAGACAGTATTTATCCTGCCAAACAATAAGAACATCATCATGGCTGCAAACCAGGCAGTAGACCTTGTTGAGGATAAGCAGATTATTGTTATCCCTACAAAGACCATACCACAGGGTATCACAGCTCTTGTAAATTATATCCCTGACCACAGTGCCGAGGAGAATAAAGAGCAGATGATGGCTGAGATAGAAAATGTCAAGACTGGACAGGTGACATATGCAGTCCGTGATACTGAGATTGACGGAAAGACTATCAAGCAGAACGACTTCATGGGAATCGGAGACAAGAGCATCCTTTCTGTTGGAACAGATTTAAGGGCTACCACACTTGAGATGGTAGATGCCATGGTGGATGAGGATTCTGCAATTGTCAGCATCTATTTCGGAAGTGATTCCGATGAGGACTCAGCTAATGAGCTTGCAACAGCAATCGAAGAGAAATATCCTGATGTAGAGGTTGAGGTCAACGATGGCGGACAGCCGATCTACTATTATGTTATTTCTGTAGAGTAAAGCCTTTTTATTTAAAGTTAAATGACATTTATTTAGGAGCAAATATGGATATAGCTTCACCGATTACCGCAGTTAAGGGTATCGGGGAAAAAACACAAAAAGCATTTGCTAAAATGGGAGTATACACCGTTGGTGATATACTCCTTCATTTTCCCCGGGATTATGTAAAGTTTCCGGAAATAACGGATATTGATGAACTGAATAATGTAAACGAAAGCAGCACCTATGCCATCCATGCTGTGATTAAAAAGGCGCCTGTAGTGAAAAATACAGCGAGAATGCAGATTACATTGCAGGATATCGGCTCGCCCGGGCATATGATACAGCTTGTATGGTACCGCATGCCATACCTTAAGGCACAGCTTGTGCAGGGAAGGCATCTTATATTTTATGGACATATTAAGCCAAAGGGCGGCAGATATGTGATGGAGCAGCCTGTGGTGTATGAGGTGCAAAAGTACGAGGCTATACGCGATACGCTCCAGCCTGTGTATTCCGTGACAAGCGGTGTGACAAACAATCTGATGGTGAAGACAATAAAGGATACTCTGTCACATGATACACTGCTGTCAGATTACCTGCCCGCGGATATAAGGCACAGATACGGCTTTTGCGAGTATAACTATGCCATGAAGCAGATACATTTTCCTGATGACTTTGATGCGCTTGTAGAGGCAAGAAGACGGCTTGTTTTTGATGAGTTTTTTCTCTTTATTATGGGCATGCGGTATCAGAATAAAAAGCAGCAGAAGGACAAAAATGAGTTTGAGTTTACGGATGATGGTTTTGTGGACGGACTGATTGAGAGGCTTTCGTATGAGCTGACAGGCGCGCAGAAGAAGACCATAGAAGAGATAAAGCAGGATATGCAAAGTCCTTATGTGATGCAGAGGCTTATTCAGGGCGATGTGGGCTCTGGAAAGACGATTGTTGCTTTTCTTCTTATGGCATGGGCGTCAAAATGTGGCTATCAGTCTGCCATAATGGCTCCGACGGAGGTGCTTGCAAACCAGCATTATGAGACGTTTTGCTTACTTGTCAGTCAGTTTGGGCTTGACAGTCCTGTTGTGCTTTTGACAGGCTCTATGACGGCAAAGCAGAAAAGAGAAGCGTATGCACGCCTTGAAAACGAGAAAAATGCGCTTATTATAGGCACTCATGCACTCATACAGGAGAAAGCGGATTTTTCCAATCTGTCGCTTGTTATCACAGATGAGCAGCACAGATTTGGTGTGAAGCAGAGAGAGAACTTTTCCGATAAGGGGAAGAAGCCGCATATTCTTGTGATGAGTGCCACTCCGATACCACGTACGCTTGCTATAATCATATACGGTGATATGGATATCTCTGTCATAAATGAGGTGCCTGCAAAGAGGCTTCCCATCAAGAACTGTGTGGTTGGCACTGCATTCAGGCCAAAGGCCTACAGCTTTATTGCTGAGCAGGTGAAAGCCGGCCATCAGGCGTATGTTATATGTCCGCTTGTGGAGGAAACTGAAAACTCGGAAGGGGAAAATGTCACAGATTATGCAAATGTGCTTAAAGCGGCGCTGCCAAAGGATATCAAGATAGATATGCTTAACGGCAGGATGAAGAGCAAGGCGAAGGATGAGGTGATGCAGCGCTTTGCAAATAACGAGTCGCAGGTGCTGGTGTCCACAACTGTAGTGGAGGTTGGTGTAAATGTGCCCAATGCAACCGTCATGATGATAGAAAACGCGGACAGGTTTGGACTGGCGCAGCTTCACCAGCTCAGAGGCCGTGTGGGCAGGGGAGATGCACAGTCATATTGTATTTTCATCAATTCGTCAAATTCAAAGAAATCAAAAAAGCGTCTGGAGATACTGAATAAATCAAATGATGGCTTTTATATTGCAAGCGAGGATTTAAAGCTCAGAGGACCCGGGGATTTCTTTGGAATCAGGCAGAGTGGAGACCTTGCGTTTGCTCTTGCGGATGTGTATCAGGACAGCGATGTGCTAAAGGAAGCATCCGAAATGGTAGATGAGGTGCTTGAAGCAGACCCGGCGCTTTGTACACCGGAAAACAGAATACTGAAAAAGAAGATGGATGAATTTGCAAAAGAACAATTGAAGCGGATGAATCTATGATAAGCTTAAATGGAAAAAATAAAAGCTGATATAGCATGCAGGATTATGCATGCGTATATCAGCTTTTTGTTCTGATAAGCCTACTCAATCTGCCTGATATCGGATATATCCGGATGAATCGTTAGAGAATAGTTTGTGTAATACACGACAAAGCCGGCTGCGGCCCCGTTTGGCTTTTTGACATTTTTCTTTTGCAGGTAGTCAATCTCGACCTTGTCGGCATTTTTGCCCTTTGAGTAGTAGCCTGCGAGCTTGCCGGCCTCCTCGAAGGTTCTATCGGGCAGCTCTTTATTTTCGGCCTTAACGATAACATGTGAGCCCGGCATGCCCTTGGCATGGAACCACCAGTCGTTTCCTGTTGCAAGCTTGAAGGTGAGCTCGTCATTCTGGTAGTTGTTTTTGCCGACGTACATATCAAAGCCGTCGGATGAGACATAGTGGAAGGGTTTGCACTTTACCTTCTGTTTCTTTGCACTCTTTCCCTTTTTGATAAAACCGTATTCTATCAGCTCATCCTTTATCTGGACGAGATCGTCAGCGTTTAAAGCTATATCCAGCGAATTCTGAATGGACTCCAGGTGGTCTATCTGCCCCTTTGTCTCAATAATCAGCTCGTTCAATGCTTCGGCGGTACGCTTCATCTTTCCGTATTTATCAAAGTATTTCTGAGCGTTTTCGGCAGGTGTTTTTGTGTTGTCGATAGGGATTTTGATGATTTTGTTGTCATCATAATAGTTTGCAGCCTCAAGAAATTTATCATCCGGCGTAAGTCCGTAGCCGAATGCGTTGATAAGCTCGCCGTATACCTTATACTTTTCACGTTTTTCGGAGTCCTTAAGCTGTTTCATCTGCAGGGAGTATTTTTTCTGGTTTCGCTCCAAAAGTGTATTTACGTGTTTTCTCAGGTCGGCTGACTTCTGGCGTATACGGGTGTAGGTGTTTCTCTCAGAGTAGTAAAGCTCTAAAACCTCTGATATAGAGTCATATTTTGTGACCGATAAATCGCCATACTGGGTCAGCTCTATTGAAGCAAATTCCTTTGGCTCATTTCCATCGCGCACGATATTAGGAGTAAAACGATTATTTTTTATGTCATCCATCATCCATGTGAAGTTACTTCCCAGGTGCAAAAGCTCATCGTGTGAGTAGGCTGCTACAGGGGCATCGGCGTCAAGGCCTGCCCTGTGAGCCAGCTCATTTGCCACAAGGGGGCTGATGCCGGAAAAGGATGAGTAGATAGCCTTTGAAATACTAAGCGGCTTTGCAGATATAATATCCACAAACTGCTTCGAATCTACAGTCAGAGGATTATATTTATCCTCCTGTGTAGCGGGAATGGTGTAGGCTCTGCCCGGAAGCACCTCACGCACCGAGCTTACGGATGCGGGAATACGCTTGGCGCTGTCTATTATCGTACCATCGGAATCGGTAAAGATGATGTTTGAATATTTGCCCATCAGCTCTATAATAAGCACCTTGTGGCATAAATCGCCCATCTCGTTTAAGTGTTCGATTTCAAAGTTTATGATACGCTCCATGCCAGGCTGGTAAATTTTTGTGATACGTCCGTTTGCTATATGCTTTCTTAAAACCATGCAAAATGTAGGAGCGGTGAGAGGGCTTACCTTATTTGTGGGTGTCAGGTAGATGAATGGAAGCGAAGCGCTTGCAGACATCGAAAGCCTGAACGAACCGTTTGAGCCCTTCAGGGTAAGAAGCAGCTCATCAGCCTCAGGTTCTGCGATTTTACTGATTTTTGAGTTTAGTATCGTGCTGTTTAGCTCAGCAACTATATTTGAAATGACTATTCCATCTAAAGCCATGATGGTCCTCCTTATTTCCGGTAAATATTCTAAATCTTCAAAAACAAAAGCTATTAAAAGCTATTGTACATATGAATATTTATATTATAATATATTTGACGAAAATCTCAAGGAGTTATATAATAAACTCATCTATGCATATGCGAAAGGAAAAATTATGATTAAAAGTATGACCGGCTTTGGCAGATACGAGTACGCAGATGCAAGCCGTAAGATTACAGTCGAGGTAAAATCTGTAAATCACAGATATCTGGATGTAAATATCAAGATGCCTAAAAAGCTCAATTTCTTCGAGAGCGCGATAAGGACACTGCTCAAGGAGTACATAGAGCGTGGCAAGGTCGATATTTATATCACATATGAGGATTTTACGGAGAATAATTTCTCTTTGCAGTACAATAAGACACTTGCGGGAGAATATCTGAAGTATTTGAATCAGATGTCAGAGGAATTCGGACTGGAGAATGATATAAGGGTAAGCACACTGTCAAGATATCCGGAGGTATTTGTGATGGAGGAGCAGCCTGTAGACGAGGATGAGCTGTGGAGCAGTCTTGAGAAGGCTCTTCGCGGTGCGTTTGAGCCATTTGTCGAAAGCCGTGTGCGCGAGGGAGAAAATCTTAAAAAAGACCTTTGCGAAAAGCTCGATAATATGGTATCATATGTTGATTTCATTGAGGAGCGTTCGCCACAGATAATTGCAGAATACCGTGCGCGTCTTGAGGAAAAGCTAAGAGAGCTTCTTGCAGACAATCAGCTGGATGACTCAAGAATAGCCCAGGAGGTCACTATATTTGCAGACAAGATCTGTGTGGATGAGGAGACGGTCAGACTCAAAAGCCATATCCTTTCCGTGAAGGATTCACTTAATGCCGGTGGCAGCGTGGGAAGAAAGCTCGATTTCCTGGCACAGGAGATGAACCGTGAGGCGAACACCATCCTTTCAAAGTCCAATGATCTTAAGATCTCTGACACAGGCATCAGCCTTAAGACTGATATAGAAAAGGTCAGGGAGCAGATTCAAAATATTGAGTAAGTTTAGGAGATTGTGATGAGTAACACAGGAAAATTAGTTGTTTTTTCAGGCTTTTCGGGTTCCGGAAAGGGTACTATCATGAAGGAGCTTATGGCAAAGCACGGCGAGGATTATGCACTGAGCGTATCAGCCACGACCAGAGGTCCAAGGCCGGGTGAGGAGCATGGCAGAGAGTATTTCTTTATCTCAGAGGAAGAATTTGAACAGATGATAAAGGCAGACGGACTGCTTGAGTATGCCAGGTATGTAGATCATTACTACGGCACACCAAAGTCATATGTCAATGAGCAGCTTAATGCCGGAAAGAATGTGATACTTGAGATAGAAATCCAGGGAGCTCTTAAGATAAAGGAGCAGTTTCCTGATACGGTGCTTATGTTTGTGTCAGCACCGAGTGCAGATGAGCTTAAGGACAGGCTCGTCGGAAGAGGCACCGAGACAAAAGAGGTCTGTGCACAGAGGCTTTCAAGAGCATATGATGAGTCTTTGGGCATAGAAAAATATGATTATTTAGTGATAAATGATAAGCTTGACGATTGTGTGGAGCTCGTGAATGATATAATCCATAGCTCAGATGACACGAAAAAGAATCAGGATTATCTGGTATCATCAAATATAGATTTTATAAATAAAATGAGAAAAGAGCTTTTAAGCTTTTCGAAAGGAGATAAATAATATGATACATCCATCGTATGTAGAGTTAATGAAGGTAGTAAACAACAATGTAGAGATAGGTGAGGAGCCGGTAGTAAACAGCCGTTATTCTATCGTTATCGCAGCAGCAAAGCGTGCACGTCAGATTATTGACGGTGCAGAACCGCTTATCGCACGCCCTAAGTGCAATAAGCCATTATCTATTGCTGTAGAGGAGCTGTACACAGGCGCTGTCAGAATTGTCTCAGATGATGAGGATTTAAACGAAGGCGAAGAGGCTTAATCTAAAAGGGGAAAGGCTGTTTTGTCTTTCCCTTTTAATTGTAAATACTTACATTTGAGAGGTACTATGAAATTATTATTTATTTCGCTTGGATGCGATAAAAACCTTGTGGATTCAGAGTATATGATAGGCATGCTTGCAAATGACGGCATTGAGATGACCGATGATGAGACGCAGGCTGATATCATTATCGTAAACAGCTGCTGCTTTATAGGCGATGCAAAGGAGGAGAGTATCAATACCATCCTCGAGATGGCTCAGTACAAGGAGACAGGCAAATGCAAATCGCTTATTGTGACAGGATGTCTGGCACAAAGATACAAGGATGAGATTTTTAAAGAAATCCCTGAGGTTGATGCCATACTTGGCACCAATTCGTATGATACTATAGTTGAAGCTGTCCATGAGACACTTGAAAAACACAGATACAGCAATCTGCACACCCTAGAGGGGCTTCCGAGCATAAAGACAAAGCGTATTGTCACCACAGGAGGGCATTTTGCTTACCTTAAGATAGCAGAGGGATGCAATAAAAACTGTACCTACTGTGTCATCCCTTCTGTCAGAGGCCGTTACAGAAGCGTGCCGATGGAGGATTTGATCGAACAGGCAAAGAGCCTTGTAGAGCAGGGGGCAAAGGAGCTTATACTTGTTGCCCAGGAGACCACACTTTACGGAGTGGATTTATATGGTGAGAAGTCTCTCCATAAGCTGTTGGATGAGCTCAACAAGATAAGCGGGCTGTTCTGGATAAGGATTATGTACTGCTATCCTGAGGAGATATATGATGAGCTTATAGAGTCCATGATAAAGGATGAGAAGGTATGCCATTACCTTGATATGCCAATCCAGCACTGCAATGACGATATTTTAAGGTGTATGGGCAGAAAAACAACAAAGGCTGAGCTTACACAGCGTATCAGAATGCTGCGTGAGAGAATACCTGACATCACATTAAGGACCACACTTATATGCGGCTTCCCTGGTGAGACGCAGGATAATCACGAGGAGCTTATGCAGTTTGTAAATGATATGGAGTTTGACCGTCTGGGAGCCTTTACGTATTCCCCGGAGGAGGGCACAAAGGCAGCTGCAATGCCTGACCAGATAGATGAGGATACAAAGGCCGACTGGCAGGCTGATGTCATGGAGCTTGAGGAAGAGGTCATTTTTGATAAAAATGAGACACTAAAGGGTAAAGAATTATATGTTTTCATAGAGGGCAAGGTGGCTGATGAAAATGCTTATATCGGCCGTACATACAGAGATGCACCGAATGTTGACGGATATATATTCATCAACACTGATGAGACGCTCATGACCGGCGATATATGCAGGGTTGTGGTGACCGGTGCGTATGAATATGATTTGATAGGAGAACTTGTAAAATGAATTTACCAAACAAACTTACAATCTTAAGAGTGATACTTATTCCGTTTTTTGTATTTTTCCTTATTTCACCGTTTTTTGACGGATACGGAAATTATATAGCACTTGCGATATTTATCATTGCAAGTCTTACAGATATGGCTGACGGAAAAATTGCAAGAAAATACAATCTTGTCACAAATTTCGGCAAGTTTATGGATCCGCTTGCGGACAAGCTGCTTGTATGCTCTGCAATGATATGCCTTGTTGATTTAAAGCTCATCCCGGTATGGGTTGTACTTATTATCATTGCAAGAGAGTTTATCATAAGCGGTTTCAGACTCGTTGCATCAGACAATGGAATTGTCATTGCGGCAAGCTACTGGGGCAAGTTTAAGACAACCTTCCAGATGCTTATGGTTATTGTTATTATTTTTAATATCAATCTACAGCTTGGCTGGTTAAATATCCTTGGAACGCTCCTTATATATGTGGCACTTGTGCTCACAGTTGTTTCACTTATTGACTATATCGCAAAGAACAAGGATGTCTTAAAGGATCAGAAATAGACTATAGCAGGGAGAAAACTATGAGAATAATAGCAGGAACGGCGAGAAGCCTCCCTCTAAAGACTATCGAGGGAAAAGATACAAGACCGACTACTGACAAGACGAAGGAGACTCTTTTTAATGTCATGCAGTTTGATGTTCCCGGAGCATATTTTTTAGATCTGTTTGCGGGAAGCGGGCAGATAGGACTTGAAGCGTTAAGCCGCGGTGCAGCCTATGCTGTATTTGTGGAGAATTCAAGAAAAGCAGCTTCATGCATCGAGGACAATATCCATTTTACGAAGTTTGATAAGGTCTCAAGGCTTATGATGACGGACGCTGTTACGGCAGTACGTACTCTTGAGGGCAAATACAAATTCGATATCATCTTTATGGATCCGCCGTACAATAAGGAGCTTGAAAAGGAAGTGCTTATTGCACTATCTGACAGCGATATCCTTAAGGAGGATACACTTATCGTAGTTGAGGCTTCAAACGATACTGATCTTGATTATCTCACAGAGCTTGGCTATGAGATAGTCAAAGAAAAAATATACAAAACAAACAAGCATGTTTTTATAAAGCGTGCATAGGAGATATAATATGAAGGTAGGAATTTATCCGGGAAGCTTTGATCCGGTGACATTTGGACACCTCGATATAATAGAGCGTTCAGCCAAAATAGTGGACGAGCTGGTTGTTGGAGTGCTCAACAATAGTGCAAAAAACTCGTTGTTTTCTTTGGAAGAACGTGTTAGTATGATAAAGGAAATGACAGCACACATACCAAATGTGAGGGTAGGGTGCTTCGAAGGACTTTTAGTTGACTACATGAAGGAAATCAATGCAACAATCATAATAAGAGGATTGCGTGCAGTGACAGATTTTGAGTATGAGCTGCAGATTGCGCAGGCTAACGGAGTGCAGAATCCGGAAATAGAGACGGTTTTTCTCACCTCGAGCCTCAATTATTCATATTTAAGCTCTACAATTGTCAAGGAATTTGCATCATACGGAGGAGATATATCAAAGTTCGTACCTGAACAGTTCATTGATAGAATTTATGCTAAATACAATATTACCAGGTAAGGAGACAGTATTATGAGCAGTAAAATGGAACAGATTATTGAAGAAATTGAAGACTATATTGATGGCTGCAAGCCGTCACCTATTTCAAGAAACAAGATCCTTGTCAATCGTGAACAGCTCGAGGAGCTGCTTTCTGAGCTTCGTACAAAGACCCCTGAGGAGGTCAAGAGATATCAGAAGATTATCAGCAATAAGGAGGCTATCCTTGCTGATGCACAGGCGAAGGCTGACCAGATAATCGCGCAGGCACAGATTCAGACAAATGAGCTTGTCAGCGAGCATCAGATTATGCAGCAGGCATATGCACAGGCAAATGAGGTAGTGCAGATTGCAACAAAGCAGGCACAGGAGATACTTGACAGTGCCACAAATGAAGCAAACAATCTCAGAATGAGCGCCATGGCATATACAGACAGCCAGCTTAAGAGCATTGAGGATATCTTAACAGGCTCTATTGAGACATCAAAGGCCAGATATGACAGCCTTATCAATTCACTGCAGCAGTTTGAGGATGTTGTTGCAGCAAACAGAGCAGAGCTTTTCCCACCAGAGGAGGAGATTGATGAAGCTGCCGGAGCAGAGATGTCTGACAACGAGGCTGCTTCGGATACAGATGCATCTGATGATGACATAGAGATTACAAATATTTCAGATTCAGATGAGGATGCAAAATAGGATAATACATAACAGGCATGAGAGTATGCTCATGGCTGCCTTAAGCAGTATGTATCTGTAAAGCCTAAAGCCTGTATCCCGGAATATTGATTTGGTCTGGACAATGCATGATACACCGCCGAATGACAGAAGTGCAATGCACAGCACTATTGACAGTGTGCGTGGGATGCATAGACCGCAGACTATACTGATACCGTTTGTGGCTTCAAAAAAGGCGCTTATTATGTCTGCAGACAGTGGTGTGCTACAGTCAGCCTTTTGGGCAATTGTCTGTGGGATACGTGAGACTATAGAGAACAATACAATATATCCACAGAGTTTTATAAGGGTTTCAAACCCTTTCATTATTCCGGCATCAACGATTTGCATGTTAAGCTTAAATCCTTGAGCCGGGATTTTTTGTGTTAAGCTGTCTTTTTTGTCAATCGAAAGCAAAGCTATCATTCCTATTGCGGATGGCAGATAAAGTGACACAAGATAAATGCTGTAGCAGCTGTGTATGTTAAGCTGCCCGGACAGTGCATAGGTGATGATAAAGGGCAGACTGAAATGGTTTGCCAGTGCACTCAGTATTTCCCTGTGATTTTTATCTATGTATCCTTTGGAGCAAAAATCTGCTGTGAGCTTTGCACCTATCGGGAATCCAAATATTATGCCTATCATGTATGTAATAAGCATGATATGCTTTTTGGGAATGTTCTGCAGCACATTTGTTGAGATAATCAGGTTAGATAAAATCGTAAATATAAAAAGAAGCGGAAATATCTGGTTGAACCATAGCATTATGCCTGCTTTGGCGCATGCACTTACCTGTGCGGGAAACAATATGTAATAAATGCAAAAGAGCAGTATAAAAGCGATAAACAGTGATTTTTTTAGTTTGGTTTTACTCATGTGACAGTATATGTGAAGAGGAATATCAATATGATTCGATTAGATAAATTTTTATCAGAAATGGGGCTTGGCACACGCTCCGAGGTGAAAAAGCTTATAAAGACCGGGCAGATTGCAATAAATGGCACGGTAGCAGTAAAGCCGGAGACAAAGATAGATACTGATGCCGACGAGGTGTCGGTTAACGGCAGAATAGTTAAGTATCAAAAGTATGAGTATTATCTGTTTAATAAGCCATCAGGCTGTGTTTCTGCGACAAAGGACAATGTGCACAAGACGGTCATGGACTATATCACGGATGCTGTGCATGATGATCTGTTTCCGGTCGGAAGGCTTGATATAGACACTGAGGGGCTTTTACTCATCACAAATGATGGAGCGCTTTCGCATGAGCTCTTAAGTCCTTCAAAGCATGTGGCAAAGACTTACTTTGCACGTATTGATGGTGAGGTGACTCAGAATGATATCATCAGGTTTAAAGAGGGGATTGATATAGGTGAGGAAAAACTTACAAAGCCTGCGGAGCTTGTTATTAAAAAAAGCGGCAGCGTATCTGAGATTGAGCTTACGATAACAGAGGGAAAATTCCATCAGGTCAAACGGATGTTTGAGGCGCTTGGCAAGAGGGTAATCTACCTAAAGAGAATATCCATGGGACCGCTTAAGCTGCCTGATGACCTTAAAATAGGGACTTACAGAGCTTTGACACAGGCTGAAATAGATGCACTTATGCAGATAAATTCCGAAAAATAAATTTTAATTATGAGGTATGATATGAGTAATGGTTTTTTACCGATTTCAAAACAGGATATGATAGAGCAGGGCATAGAGCAGCTTGATTTTGTGTATGTCTGCGGCGATGCATATGTGGATCATCCGTCCTTTGGACATGCAATAATTGCAAGACTGCTGCAGGCGCATGGCTATACGGTCGGCATTATTTCACAGCCCGACTGGAAGGATGATGAGTCTATATCCATACTTGGGGTGCCGCGCCTTGGCTTTTTAGTCTCAGCAGGCAATATGGACTCCATGGTAAACCATTATTCGGTTTCAAAGAAAAGAAGAGCTAAGGATTCCTTTACACCGGGCGGAGTGATGGGTAAGAGACCTGATTATGCGACTGTTGTGTACTGTAACCTGATACGCCATACTTATAAAAAAATCCCTATCATAATAGGTGGCATCGAAGCGAGTCTTAGGCGCATGGCACATTATGATTACTGGTCAAATAAAGTCAAGCGCTCAATCCTTCTGGATTCTGGTGCGGATCTCATCTCATATGGCATGGGCGAAAGAAGCATCATCGAGATTGCGGATGCGCTTGCCAGCGGCATGGATGTAAAGGATATTACATTTATAGATGGCACAGTGTTCAAGACTAAGGACAGGGATATTATATATGATGCTATTGAGCTTCCAGATTACGATGTCATAAAAGAGGACAAGAAAGAGTTTGCGAGAAGCTTTTACATACAGTATTGCAATACCGATCCTTTCTGTGCGAAGAGGCTTGTAGAGCCATATGACAACTCTACGCTTGTGGTGCAGAATCCACCGCAAAAGCCATTGTCACAGGAGGAGATGGATGAGGTATATGCACTGCCGTATATGAGGACATATCATCCGAGCTACGAGGAGGCAGGCGGAGTGCCTGCGATAAGCGAGGTGAAGTTTTCTCTCATCAGCAACAGAGGCTGCTTTGGAGGCTGCAACTTCTGTGCACTGACCTTCCATCAGGGCAGGATAATCCAGACAAGAAGCCATGAGTCGATTATTGACGAGGCAAAGCTTATCACGCAGGATAAGGATTTTAAGGGTTATATCCATGATGTTGGAGGCCCTACAGCCAATTTCAGACAGCCGGCATGTAAAAAGCAGCTAACAAGGGGAGCATGCCCTACAAAGCAGTGCCTGTTTCCTAAGCCGTGTGCCAACCTGATTGTTGACCATAGCGACTATATACAGCTGCTTAGAGAGCTTCGTGCATTGCCAAAGGTTAAAAAGGTGTTTATCCGCTCGGGTATCAGATTTGACTATCTGATGTATGACAAGGACAAGACCTTTTTGCGTGAGCTGTGCGAGTATCATGTCAGCGGACAGCTCAAGGTAGCTCCGGAGCACATCTCCAATGCTGTTTTGAGCAGGCTTGGAAAGCCGAGTGTAGAGGTGTACAACAGCTTCGTGAAGGCATACAAGGATATGAACAAAAAGATAGGCAAGGAGCAGTATCTCGTGCCTTATCTCATGTCATCACACCCTGGCTCAACGCTTAAGGAAGCCATAGAGCTTGCCGAGTATCTGCGCGATCTGGGATATATGCCGGAGCAGGTGCAGGATTTCTACCCGACACCGTCTACCATCTCTACATGCATGTACTACACAGGGCTTGACCCGGCAACACTTAAGCCGGTGTATGTCACAACTAACCCGCATGAGAAGGCTATGCAGAGAGCGCTCATCCAGTACCGCAATCCAAAGAACTATGATCTCGTGCATGAGGCACTTGTTAAGGCCGGCAGAGAGGACTTGATCGGATTTGACAAAAAGTGCCTGATAAAGCCTAGGAAAATGCATACTGGTGGAGGCTGGGAGCAAAACCGTTCAAAGCCTGGTAAAAATTCAAAAAGCAGCTATGGCGGCGGTAAGAATGCAGGCATAAAGAAAACCACGAAAAATGTAACGGAGCGCGGAAGTAACACCGCAGGCACAGCGCACAAAAAGAAAACAATCAGAAATGTCCACAAGAAGAAAAGATAGATATAAAAGATAGATATACAAGATAAAGGCTATGAAAGAATTTAAAGCAGGTAAAAACGAGGCAGGCCAGAGGCTTGACAAATACCTTAAAAAGATACTTCCAAACGCGTCTATGGGATTTATTTACAAGATGCTCAGGAAGAAGAACATAAAACTGAATGATAAGAAAGCGTCAGGCACAGAAATTGTGTCAGTTGACGATAAAATCAAAATTTTTCTGTCAGATGATACATTTGCTAAGTTTTCCGTCAATGAGGACAGTCTGATGAAGGATTTTAAGGCACTTGGAGCACTTAAACCTGACGGACTTAGCGTGGTGTATGAGGATGATGATATACTGGCGGCGAATAAGCCTGTCAATATGCTGTCACAGAAGTCCAAGGAGACTGATATTTCTGCGAACGAAAGGCTTATCGGATACCTGATAAAAGAGGGAAAGCTTGATTTTGACACCTATAAGAGCTTTAAGCCATCGGTGTGCAACCGTCTGGACAGAAATACCTCGGGGCTTATTCTGATGGGGAAATCGCTTCACGGGCTACAGTATTTGTCACAGGTGCTTAAGGACAGAACCGCAGAGAAGTATTATATGGCACTTGTAGCAGGCAGGGTGGATGAACCTATGACCATAGAGGGCTTTCTGACAAAGGATGAGGCTGTAAATAAGGTGCAGATAACCAAGGAGCCAATAAGTGATGAATCACTGCAGGTAAAGACTGCCTACAGGCCTCTTAAGACAATTGAGATGAGTGCCGGGGGTCATAAAGCAACGCTTCTTGAGGTGCATCTGATTACGGGAAGAAGCCATCAGATCAGGGCACATCTTTCATCGATTGGTCATCCGATCATAGGTGATATGAAGTATGGTGATAAAAGGATCAATGCTTTTTACAAAGAAAACTATCATGTGACCAGCCAGCTTTTGCATGCTCATCATGTGATTTTGCCTGATGGCAGATATATAGAGGCAGCTTTGCCTGACATATGGAGCAGGGTGGGGATTTAATCCGGATATTATTTTATTATGGCGCATGGCTTAGAGTGTGATGTCAAATATGCGCCCGGATAGTGATAGAATTTATAGAGCTTACAGTATTAAGGAAGATAGAAACGATATGGCAACCTGGAACTCAAGAGGCTTAAGAGGCTCGACCTTAGAGGATATGATAAACAAGACAAATGAAAAATACAGGGAGAACGGCCTTGCGCTCATACAAAAGATACCCACTCCGATTACACCGATAAAGATGGAGCCGGAAACAAGGCACATTACACTGGCTTATTTCGAGCAGAAGAGTACGGTTGACTATATTGGAGCTGTACAGGGAATCCCGGTATGCTTTGATGCAAAGGAATGTAATACCGACACGTTTCCCCTTGCCAATATACATGAGCATCAGGTAGAGTTTATGAGATGCTTTGAAAAACAGGATGGTGTTGCATTTATCCTCATATCGTACACACACAGGAACGAATACTATTATCTCACATTTAAAAAGCTGACAGAATTCTGGGACAGAGCTGCAGAGGGCGTCAGAAAGAGCTTCCGCTACGAGGAGCTTGAGCCTGCATTTTTCCTCCCAGAGGTGCCGGGAATACTTGTGCCGTATCTGAACGCACTCCAGCTTGATTTAAATTGCAGGGCTTGACAGTATCACTATCGTATGGTAGCATATTACCACGATAACACTTTACTACATGAAAGCGAGATTTTACACATTATGGAAAATCAATTATTACACACTCCTGACGGAGTAAGAGACATATATAACGGAGAATGCAAAAAAAAGCTGTATTTGCAGGATAAGCTGCACCGTACACTTTTAAAATACGGATATCATGATATCATGACACCTACGTTTGAGTTTTTTAATATTTTTGGAAGCGATGTGGGAACAACCCCTTCAAAGGATTTATACAAGTTTTTTGACAAGGAGGGCAATACACTTGTTCTGCGTCCTGATTTTACTCCTTCTATTGCAAGAAGTGCGGCTAAGTACTATATAGAGGACGATATGCCGGTCAAGCTGTGTTATCTGGGCAATACCTTTATCAATTCATCGGATTATCAAGGCAGGCTCAAGGAGAGCACACAGTGCGGAGCAGAGCTGATTGGTGACGGCTCTATCTCTGCCGATGCCGAGATACTTTCGATGACAGTTGAGTCAATGCTTGAGAGCGGACTTAAGAATTTCCAGATTTCAGTCGGACATTCGCAGTTCTTTTATGGTCTCACAAAGGCAGCAGGTCTGTCTGAGGAGCAGGAGGAAAATCTAAGAGAGCTCATAGCAAATAAAAATTTCTTTGGTGTGGAGGAGTTTGTGGACAGTCTTTCCATGAACGACAAGCTAAAGAAGCTGTTTGGGCTTTTGGACAATTTCGACTTACAAGATGAGCAGCTTATGGAGGCTTTAAAGCTTGCAGAGGGCTATGATGAGATATTATCATCCATTGATACACTGCTTAAGCTGCGAGAATATTTAAAGGCATACGGCATCGAGAAATATATTTCGTATGAGCTTGGACTTATCAGCGACTACACATATTACACAGGTATCATTTTCCAGGGCTACACATACGGTACAGGAGAGCCTATCGTTAAGGGAGGCCGTTATGACAAGCTGCTTTCACACTTTGGAAAGGATGCTGCGGCAATCGGCTTTGCAATTGTTGTGGATCAGCTCATGGCAGCCTTAAGCCGTCAGGATATTGATGTGCCGGTTATTGAGAATTCCTCACTTATAGTATTTGATGAGGCTGCATATCATGCGGCAATCAAGCGCTCTGTGGAGCTTAGAAGAGACGGAATAAATACACAGATGGTGCTTAAGGACAAAAATAAAACGAAAGAGGACTATGCTTCATATGCGGTAGACAATCGTATAAACAGAGTAGAGTTTATAGAGGAATAAAAGATGAGTGATGACAGATATTTAACCTTTGCCCTGGGAAAGGGCAGACTTGCAAAGAAGACCCTGCAGCTTTTTGAGCAGATAGGCATCACCTGTGAGGAGATGAAGGATCCGGATACCAGAAAGCTGATTTTCGTAAACGAGGAGCTTAAACTTAGATTTTTCCTGGCAAAGGGACCTGATGTGCCTACATACGTGGAGTATGGTGCTGCCGATATCGGTGTGGTAGGAAAGGATACCATTCTCGAGGAGGGCAGAAATATTTACGAGGTGCTTGATTTAGGCTTTGGAAAATGCCGTATGTGCATATGCGGACCGGAGAGCGCAAGGGAGCTTTTGCAGCATCATGAGCAGATAAGGGTTGCCACCAAGTATCCCCATATCGCAAAGGACTATTTCTACAATAAAAAGCATCAGACGGTAGAGATTATAAAGCTAAACGGCTCAATAGAGCTTGCTCCGATTGTTGGACTTTCAGAGGTGATTTGTGATATAGTAGAGACCGGAACTACACTTAAGGAGAACGGGCTTACCGTGCTTGAGGAGGTCTGTCCGCTGTCTGCGAGGGTTGTGGTAAACCAGGTCAGCATGAAGATGGACAATGAGCGTATCACAAAGCTCATAAGCGATTTGAAGACTGTTATCAAATAGCGTATAATTTATATCAATACATGATTTTAGACGGAGGCTGTAATGAGAACTTTAAAACTTACAAAGGATTCACAGAAGAACATATTGGAGAGCCTGCTTAAGAGAAGCCCTAACAACTATACAGAGTATGAGAGTACGGTAAATGAGATTATAAACAACGTAAAGGAAAATCGTGACAAGGCTGTTTTTGAATACACAAAGAAATTTGACAAGGCGGATGTAAATGCATCAAATATCCGTGTCACAGAGGAAGAAATAAAGGAAGCCTATGAGCTTGTTGATGAGAAGCTTCTTGCTGTTATAAAAAAGGCTCTTGTAAATATCAGAAAATATCATGAGAAGCAGCTGCAGAATTCATGGTTTACAACAGAGGACGGCATCATTTTAGGACAGAAGGTAACACCTATAGCAAAGGCAGGAGTGTATGTGCCGGGCGGCAAGGCTGTCTATCCTTCATCAGTGCTGATGAACGTGCTTCCTGCAAAGGTAGCAGGTGTTGAGAAGATTGTTATGTGTACACCGTGCGGACCTGACGGCAAGGTATATCCTTCCACTCTTGTAGCCGCAAACGAGGCCGGAGTAGATGAAATCTACAAGGTAGGCGGTGCACAGGCTATCGCTGCAATGGCGTTTGGTACAGAGAGTGTGCCAAAGGTAGACAAGATTGTAGGACCGGGAAATATTTTCGTTGCCCTTGCCAAAAAGGCTGTGTTTGGATATGTCAGCATTGATTCAATCGCAGGTCCAAGCGAGATTCTGGTGCTTGCAGATGAGACTGCAAACCCACGCTACGTGGCAGCAGATTTACTCTCACAGGCTGAGCATGATGAGATGGCATCAGCCATTTTAATCACAACAAGTGAAAAGCTTGCAAAGAAAGTATCAGAGGAAGTTGATAAGTTTGTTGAGGTCCTCTCAAGAAAAGAAATCATCGAGAAATCTCTTGAAAACTACGGATATATACTTGTTGCAGAGGATATGGATGAGGCAATTGATGCAGTAAACGATATCGCTTCAGAGCATATGGAGATTGTCACAAGAGATCCTTTCTCAGTCATGACAAGAATCAAAAATGCGGGAGCAATCTTTATCGGAGAGTACTCATCAGAGCCTTTAGGAGACTACTTTGCAGGACCAAACCATGTTCTGCCTACAAACGGAACAGCAAAATTCTTCTCAGCCTTATCTGTAGATGACTTTATCAAAAAGTCAAGCATCATCTCATATTCAAGAGAAGCGCTTGAGAGGATACATACTGATATTGAGCAGTTTGCAGAGTGCGAGAAGCTTACAGCACATGCAAATTCAATCAAGGTGAGATTTGAGGATTAGTCTTAGAATAAAGGAGTAAGAAATGGCAGATCGATGCGCTAAGCTTAGCAGAAAAACAAAAGAGACTGATATTTCGGTTGGTTTAAATATAGACGGAACCGGAAAATCAAATATAGACACAGGCATAGGCTTCTTTAACCATATGCTGGAGGGCTTTTCAAAGCATGGTTTTTTTGACCTCGATATGACATGCGATGGTGACTTAAATGTGGACTGTCATCATACTATAGAGGACTGCGGCATAGTGCTTGGCAATGCCATAGCACAGGCTGTGGGAGACAAAAAGGGCATAAAGAGATTTGGAAGCTTTATTTTACCGATGGATGAGGTGCTGGTGCTTTGCGCCATTGACTTATCAGGCAGACCGTATCTGCAGTTTGACGGTGAGTTTACCTGCGAGAGAGTCGGAGATATGGATACAGAGATGGTAAAGGAGTTTTTCTACGCCGTTTCTTACTCTGCTGCGATGAATCTGCATATAAAGGTTTTGACACCGGGAAATAATCATCATATGATAGAAGCTATGTTTAAGGCATTTGCCAAGGCGCTTGACGATGCCTGCACCTATGATAGCAGAATAAAGGACGTGATGTCCACGAAAGGAAGTTTGTAATTTGACTGGTTTTAAGAACATCGTTGCTACACTGTATTTAAAGAACGGCCAGGCCGTGAAGTCAGCGTCTGATATGACAGTGATGGGTGACGTCTACAATCTGTGTCAGCTTTACAATGACAGTGGCATAGACAAGATTATTATTTTTGATCTTTCAACTGATGATGATGAGCATGAGAAAAACATACATACGATAGAAAATATCAACAGAAATATCGACATAAAGGTGTGCGCCGGAGGCAATATCAACCGCATAGAGGACGTGAAAAAGCTGCTGTATGCAGGCTGTTTACAGGTCATCTTCAATGCTACAAAGGATTCAAGTCTTGAGCTTGCAAATGTGGCAAGCGAGAAGTTTGGCAAGGATAAAATTCTTTTGTCAATCAGCAATGTAGACTATATTTTCAAGCATCAGGAGGAGATAGAGGATACCTTTCATGAGCTTTTGGTCTTGAATATAGATATAATAGATGCGCTTGAGAATCTCACATCCACACCGTATGTGGTCTATATGCCGCAGTTTGACATGGATAAAATAATTGATGTCATGAAGCGTGAAACACTAAGAGGCATTGCAGGAGAGTTTATCAATGATCCTGAAAATGATATCATGGCGTTAAAGACAAAGCTTTCTGACGGAGGAATACTTGTTGACAATTTTACTCCCGACTTAAAATGGTCTGATTTAAAGCTTAATTCTGACGGCATGGTGCCTGTCATAGTGCAGGATTACCGCAATGAGCAGGTGCTCATGCTTGCCTATATGAATGAGGAGGCCTTCAATGTCACGATAAACAGCGGACGAATGACCTACTGGAGCAGAAGCCGCAATGAGCTTTGGACCAAAGGACTTACATCAGGACATTTACAGTACGTAAAGTCTTTGACAGCGGACTGTGATTATGATACTATCCTTGCGAAGGTTTCGCAGGTGGGAGCTGCATGTCACACAGGTAACAGGACCTGCTTTTTCAATAATATCGTGAAAAAGGAGTATGTGGAGAAGAATCCACTTACAGTGCTTGAATCAGTCTATGCGGTGATAGTTGACCGTATGAAGAATCCAAAGGAGGACTCGTACACCAATGCCGTCATGGAAAAGGGCATAGATGAGATATTAAAAAAACTCGGACACGAGTGCACTGAGATTATTCTGGCAGCCAAAAATCCGGACAGTGATGATTTGAAGTTTGAGATATCGGACTTTATGTACCACTGCATGATTCTTATGGCTCAGAAAAATATCACATGGGCAGAGATAGCAGGGGAGCTGGCACAGCGATAGCCTTAAAACACAATAATTATTTAGAGGAAATTATATGAGAAAACTAGCTTTAAGTGATGAGATACTTATGAAGGTAGACAAACCGGCTAGATATATCGGGAATGAGTTCAACTCAGTAATGAAAGACACATCGCAGGTAAATATACGTTTTGCGATGTGTTTTCCTGATGTTTATGAGATTGGTATGTCACATCTGGGAATCCAGATATTATATGATATGTTCAACCGCATGGATGACGTGTGGTGCGAGAGAGTTTATTCTCCGTGGCCTGATCTGCATGAAATCATGAAGCAGGAGAATATACCGCTTTTCGGACTTGAGTCTCAGGAGCCTATAAAGGACTTTGACTTTGTAGCCATGACGCTGCAGTACGAGATGTGCTACACAAATATTTTGCAGATACTTGACCTCGCACAGATTCCGCTTCGTTCAAGGGACAGAGCGGAAGGCTGCCCTATTGTGATTGCAGGCGGTCCTTGTACTTACAATCCGGAGCCGATTGCAGATTTCTTTGATATATTTTATATCGGAGAGGGTGAGACTCAGTACGGCAATCTCTTTGAGCTTTATAAGAAGGCAAAGGCTGATGGTCTTTCGAGGGAAGAGTTTTTACATGAGGCTGCAAAGATTGAGGGTCTTTATGTACCTGCTTTGTATGAGGTGGAGTACAATGAGGATGGAACAATCTGCTGTATGAAGCCTAAGTATGATGATATTCCTGTAAAGATAAAAAAACAGGTGCAGGTAGATTTGACGAACTCAACCTACCCGGAGGCACCGGTTGTACCTTTTATCAAGGCTACGCAGGATAGAATGGTGCTTGAAATACAGCGTGGCTGTATAAGAGGCTGCCGTTTCTGTCAGGCCGGTATGATTTACCGTCCAAACCGTGAGAAAAAGGTTGACCACCTAAAGGACGTTGCTGCGGCACTTATTAAAAATACAGGACACGAGGAGATTTCTTTAAGCTCCTTAAGCTCATCCGACTACAAGGAGCTTGACGAGCTCATCACATTTTTGCTTGATATCTGCAAGGAAAAGAAGATAAATATCTCCCTGCCTTCACTCAGAATTGATGCGTTTTCACTCGACATCATGCAGAAGGTGCAGGATGTCAAAAAGAGCAGTCTGACCTTTGCGCCTGAGGCCGGCACACAGCGCCTTAGAAACGTCATAAATAAGGGACTGACAATTGATGATATCATGAATGGCTCAAAACAGGCCTTTGAGGGTGGCTGGAACAAGGTGAAGTTTTATTTCATGCTCGGTCTGCCTACTGAGACAGAGGAAGATATGAGGGGCATTCCTGAGCTTGCAAACGATGTAGCGGCATTATATTATGATACCGTTCCAAAGGAAAAGAGAGCCGGAAAGTGTCAGATAACGATAAGCACATCATTTTTCGTGCCAAAGCCGTTTACACCATTTCAGTGGGCGAGGATGTATGAGCCTTCTGAGTACCTGGGCAGGGCAAAGATAGTTAACGACCATGTAAAGGAGCAGCTCAACAGAAAGAGCATCAGATACAACTGGCATGAGGCATACGTCACTGTGATTGAGGGTATACTGGCAAGAGGCGACAGAAGACTTTGTGATGCTATAGTAAGGGTATACGAAAAGGGCGGATATTATGATGCCTGGACAGAGTATTTTGACTATGACAGATGGATTGATTCGATAAAGGAATGCGGACTGGATCCGGATTTCTACACTATGAGAGAGAGGCCTATTGATGAGGTATTCCCATGGGATTTTATCGATATAGGTGTAACAAAGCAGTTTATGATAAGAGAGTGGGAGACAGCCCACAAGGAGTGCGTCACTCCTAACTGCCGCATGAGGTGCTCTGCCTGCGGTGCAAAGAGCTATGGAGGAGGTGTCTGCTATGAAAATTAGAGTGAAGTTCAGAAAATGGGGCTGCATGAAGTTTATAGGACATCTCGATATGATGAGATACTTCCAGAAGGCAGTCAGAAGAGCAGATATTGATATCCGCTATTCAGAGGGGTATTCTGCTCACCAGATTATGTCGTTTGCGGCACCGCTTGGAGTGGGCATCACAAGCGATGGTGAGTACTTTGACATAGATGTAAATACAACAGAGTCGACAGAAAAAAGCATAGCGGCTTTAAACGCCCAGATGGTGGACGGAGTCGAGGTGACAGGCTATGTGCTTTTGCCGGATGATGCAAAGAAGGCCATGTCGCTTGTTGCGGCTGCAGACTATGTACTTAGCTTCAAGGAGGGCTATGAGAGCCCATATACCACAGATGAATGGAAGGAAGCGATAGATAAGCACTTTTTTGACGAGCCATCCTTTGTTGTGATGAAAAAGACTAAAAAGAGTGAGAGAGAGGTGGATATAAAGCCTCTTGTATACAAGCTTACAGTCATGGAAAAAGACAAAAAGCCTGAGTTTTTTATGCAGGTATCAACAGGAAGCATTGATAATATAAAGCCTGAGTTTGTGCTCGAAGCCATATATGAAAGGTGTGGCCTTGCTTATGATCCGCTTGCCATACAAATCCACAGGCAGGAAGTGTATGCAAAAAAAGACGATGGAACACTTGTTTGTCTGCTTGACATGGGAGAAGAAATCTCATAATGAACAGGATTATTCTGACTAAAACAGTAAAAAATAATAAGACCTACACAGTGTATGCAATGATGGATGAAAACGGAAATTATAAGGATTTCCAGCTTCTTCCCGAGAAGGATACGATAATAAACAATATATACGCGGCAAGGGTAAATAAGATACTGCCGGGCATAAATGCGGCATTTGTGACCATTGCGCAGAATAAGAGCTGTTATCTGTCACTAAATGATGCAAAAAATCCTGTATACACAAACAAAAAATCGAAAAAATCAGGCTTGTGTGAGGGCGATGAGATACTTGTGCAGGTCATAAAGGATGCTCTAAAGACAAAGGATCCGGTGGTCACAACAAAGCTTTCGATATTCGGAAGCAATGTGATTCTGACCAATTTTGATACACAGATAGGTGTTTCATCAAAGCTGGATAAGGAAAGGGCAGCTCTTTTACGAGCAGCTGTGCTTTCAAAGTGTGCAGACCATGAAAATGAGGGCTATGGCATCATAGTCAGAACCAATGCCAAAAATGTGGATGATAAGGCGGTTTCGCTTGATGCGTATTCTGTAGCACAGAAATACAATCAGATAATAAAAAAGGCACCTCATCAGGCACTCTATTCATGCGTATATCAGGGAATGAGCGACTATCTGCTTTTGATGAAGACGATTGATTTTGTCACGGTGGAGTGGATAAAGACGGACTGCGATGATATATATGACAGTCTTCTTACAGAGTACGGCATATATGACCATGCTCCTGAAAAGATAATGAGATATGACGATTCAGCTATCAGCCTGTCAACGCTCTATGGCATCAGAGGCCTGATTGATAATCTGACCTCGCGCAGGGTATGGCTTGACTGTGGTGGCAACATCATAATAGAACAGCTTGAGACACTTACCTTTATAGATGTAAACAGCGCAAAGAATATATCGTCAGGGAGCAACAGCATATTAAAGACCAATATGGAGGCTGCAAAGGAGATAGCAAGGCAACTTAGGCTCAGAAATATCTCGGGCATGATAATTATTGATTTCATCAATATGAAGTCTGAGGCGTCAAGGGATACGCTCATTGAAGCGCTCAAACAGTATATAAAGGACGATAATACAGTCTGTACCTTTGTGGATATCACAAAGCTTGGACTGGTGGAACTGACCAGAAAGAAGGTTCACAAATCTCTTAAACAAATTTTAGAAAAAACACTTGACGAATAGATGGCTCTATGCTAATATACTGGAGTATGCCGCACAGTGAGGTACAAGTTTGCGACTTTCGCAGCACCGTAACTGGCGAGTAATGATAAATAGGAGGTGCCATATGTACGCAATTATAGCAACAGGTGGTAAGCAGTACAAAGTATCTGAAGGCGATATCATTACCATTGAAAAGCTTGGCGTTGAAGCTGGTGAGAAGGTTACTTTTGATCAGGTTTTAGTTGTAGGCGGAGATGATCTCAAGGTTGGAGATCCAACAGTTGCAGGTGCAACAGTTGAGGCTTCTGTAGTTAAAGAAGGCAGAGCTAAAAAGGTTATCGTTTACAAGTACAAGAGAAAAACCGGATATCACAAAAAGAACGGACACAGACAGGCTTTCACACAGGTTAAGATTGAAAAAATTAACGGATAATGATAGCTATAACCGTTTATCAGAATTCAAAAGGACATAAGATGGGCTTTAAGTCAAACGGACATGCAGGTTTTGCGGATTCCGGATATGATATAATCTGCGCCGGGGTTTCAGCGCTGGTGATTAATTTCATCAATTCCGCTGAGGAGCTGTGTCATGCTAAGTACAGTCTTGATACAGACGAAGAGACAGGCATGATTGACTACAGACTTGATAAGCCGGCGACAGGTGATGTTGCACTGCTTATGGATTCCATGATTCTGGGACTAAAAGGAATACAAAGAGACTATGGGAATGAGTACATCATTCTAGACTTCAAGGAGGTGTAAGACATGTTGAATATGAACCTTCAGTTTTTTGCTCATAAAAAGGGAGTTGGTTCTACAAAGAACGGACGTGACTCTGAGTCTAAGAGATTAGGCGCTAAGAGAGCAGACGGACAATTCGTAAAAGCTGGTAATATTCTTTACAGACAGCGTGGTACAAAGATTCACCCTGGTACAAACGTTGGTATCGGTGGAGATGATACATTATATGCTAAGGTTGATGGCGTATTAAGATTTGAGAGAGTTGGAAGAGATAAGAAACAGGCTTCCGTATATCCAGTAGTTAACGAATAAGATTTAAACCCCGACTTTTATTAGCCGGGGTTTTTATGTTGTAAATTTGTTATAAAGTATACTGAGTGTTTCATGCAGACATTCAGCATGAGGTGGAAAATTATGTTTGCAGATCGTGCAAAAATTATCATAAAATCAGGAAAAGGCGGAGATGGTCATGTATCGTTCCGTCGTGAAAAATACGTACCGAACGGTGGTCCGGACGGTGGAGACGGAGGAAAGGGCGGAGACGTTATATTCCTCGTGGATAAGGGAATCAACACTCTGACAGATTATCGTCACAGAAGAAAGTTTGCAGCCGAGCCGGGACAGGAGGGCGGCAAAAAGAACTGCCACGGAAAGAACGGAGAGGACCTTATACTTAAGGTGCCGGAGGGTACACTCATAAAGGACGCAGCAAGCGGAAAGGTCATAGCAGATATGTCCGGCGACAATACAAGGCAGGTGATTCTGCGCGGAGGAAAAGGCGGTCAGGGCAACCAGCACTATGCCACATCGACCATGCAGGCTCCTAAATATGCACAGCCGGGACAGGATGCAATAGAAATCGAGGTGCAGCTTGAGCTTAAGGTAATAGCGGATGTAGGGCTTGTTGGCTTTCCAAACGTAGGAAAATCAACACTTCTGTCACGAGTTACCAATGCACAGCCAAAGATTGCCAACTATCATTTCACCACATTACAGCCAAATCTTGGTGTGGTTGATATGGATGAGGGCTTTGGTTTCGTAATCGCTGATATCCCGGGGCTCATCGAGGGTGCATCGGAGGGCATAGGTCTCGGTCATGAGTTTTTGCGTCATATAGAGCGTACCAAGGTCATGATACACATGGTTGATGCGGCAGGTACTGAAGGACGTGACCCGGTTGCTGACATCAAGGCGATAAACAAGGAGCTTGAAGCATATAATCCACAGCTTCTCAAAAAGCCACAGGTCATTGCAGCAAACAAAATAGATGCCATAGCAGGAGACGAGAATGAGGTGATTTCAGCCTTAAGAGCCGAATTTGAGCCACAGGGCATAAAGGTATTCCCTATATCTGCAGTAAGCGGTAAGGGCCTTAAGGAGCTTTTGTACGAGGTGAAGAACCTGCTTGCAAATTGCCCTAAAGAGGTTACTGTATATGAGCCTGAGATCGATCCTGCACTTTCATTCTTTAAGGATGAGCCGTACGCGGTTGAGGTGGCAGCCGATGGTGCATATGAGATATCAGGTCCAAAGATTGAGAAAATGCTTGGATACACAAATATGGACTCGGAGAAGGGCTTTGCCTTCTTCCAGAGATTTTTGCGTGAGCAGGGTATCATCAAGGAGCTTGAAAATATGGGCATCGAGGATGGAGATACTGTCCGCATGTATGATTTCGAGTTTGATTATTACAAGTAAGGAGAAAGAGTATATATGAATTTATCAAGTAAACAGCGTGCATATTTAAGCAGCCTTGCAAGCACAATTAACCCTATTTTCAATATCGGAAAGGCATCGCTTACTCCGGAAATCATCGAGGCTCTTGATGCAGCACTTGAAAAGAGGGAGCTGATCAAGGTCGCAGTTCTTAAAAACTGTATAGATGATCCAAGAGAGATTGCAAGTGTAATCGGTGAGAGAACACACTCTGCAGTGGTTAAGGTAATAGGCAAAAAAATGATTTTTTACCGTCCGGCAAAGAAAAATCCAAAGATTAAGCTTCCGGAATAAGCCATGAAAACAGGGATTTTTGGTGGGGCATTTGACCCGATACACAAAGGTCATATATACATGGCACAAAAGGCAATGGAGGAGTATTCTCTTGACAGGCTTTTTCTTGTCCCGTCAGGTCACTCGCCGAACAAGACCGAGAATGCAATGACTGCCTTTAGCCACCGGTACAATATGTGTAAGCTGGCAGCAAGAGCAGTGCCCGGTATTGAGGTGTCTGATATTGAGATAAAGGATGAGTCCACCAGCTATACGTATGTGACACTCCAAAAGCTAAAGGCGCTTTATCCGAAGGATGAACTGTATTTTATCATGGGTGGTGATTCGTTAGACTATTTTGAAACATGGATGAGACCTGATGTCATAGCTCAAACAGCAATTATTCTTGTTATGGTGAGAGAAAATTTTCCAAAGCTGCAGATGGAGGAAAAGATTGCTCATATCAAAAATCTGTTTCCTGCTGATATAAGACTTTTGAGCTGTGACGGGATGGATGTGTCTTCTACGCAGGTAAGAGGGCTTTTAAAAGCAGAGTCAAAGGCTCTAGAGCACAGGAGCCTTGAAAGCACAGAAAAGCTTCTGGATGCTGCAGTTATGTCATATATACAGGCTAATAATTTATACAGGTGATAGAGTATGGAAGTAAAAGAAATAAAGAAAAAGCTAAAGAAAAGCCTTGATAAACAAAGGTATCAGCATACACTCGGAGTGATGTATACAGCCGGCTGTCTTGCCATGGCAAACGGTTATTCAATAGAAAAGGCAATGCTTGCAGGTCTGCTTCATGACTGTGCCAAGTGCCTTCCAACCGACAAGAAAATCGGACTCTGTGTAAAGAAAAATATAGACATAACAGAGGTAGAGATGTCAAATCCGGGGCTGTTACACGCAAAGGCAGGCATGGTGCTTGCGGAGGAAGAGTATGGCATTAAGGATGCTCAGATACTGCATGCCATTAGAGTGCATACTACAGGAGAGGCAGACATGGGGCTGCTTGATAAAATACTTTTTGTGGCGGATTATATTGAACCAAACAGATGTGAAGCACCGAGGCTTGAAGAGATAAGAAAGCTTGCTTTTAATGATCTCGACAGGACTGTTGCGGAGATACTGTATGATACAATCAATTTCCTTAATACGAAGAGTGGGGCAATAGATCCAACTACCCAGATTACTTACAATTATTATGCTAAATATAGAGACAACAGGGAGGAATAACTGCTATGCAGACAATTGATTTAGTTAAAAAGATAGTGGAAGCACTTGAAGACAAAAAGGCAGAGGATATCACAGTTCTCGACATAGGAGAGGTTTCTTCTATAGCAGACTACTTTATCATTGCAAACGGAAACAATGCAAATCAGCTCACAGCCATGGAGGATGCCGTGGATGAGGCTATGTATACAAACGGAGTGCATCAAAAGCAGGTAGAGGGAACAGGCAACTCTACATGGATTCTCATGGACTATCAGGATATTATCGTGCATCTGTTCTCTAAAGAAGACAGACAGTTCTATGATCTCGACAGAATATGGAGAGACGGAAAAGTGGTGGATGTACATTCACTGTAGCATTTATTTAAAATATCGCACCTATATGCTGTGCTTTTTAGCTAAGCATATGGGTGCGATATTTTTGTGATATTTATTAGAAGAAACGGAATACTCCAAACACCTTGCCGAGTATTTCACAGTCTGGAACAATGATTGGATCCATTGTGTCGTTCTCAGGCTGGAGGCGAATGTGACCATCCTCTTTATAGAAGGTCTTTACGGTAGCGGAATCATCTATAAGTGCTACGACCATGTCTCCGTTTGAAGCATTGCTTTGCTGCTCAACGAGGATATTATCACCGTCGAAGATACCGGCATTAATCATACTCTCGCCCTTGACCTTCAGCATGAAGGACTGCTTATTTGGCATATACTCTGCAGGTACAGGAAAGTAAGTTTCGATATTTTCCACTGCGAGTATCGGCTCGCCTGCGGCTACACGGCCGACCAGTGGTACGTTAACCATCTCGCGGCGTTGTAAACCAAAGCTGTCATCTATAATCTCTATAGCCCTGTTTTTGGCAGGATCCCTTCTTATGTAGCCCTTTCGCTCAAGTGTCTCGAGATGAGCATGGACGCTTGATGTGGACTTTAAATGTACATCCTCGCAGATATCGCGCACTGATGGCGGATAGCCTCTGTTTAAAATCTCACTCTTGATAAATTCAAGTATCTCTTTCTGCTTGTCTGAAATCTTTTCTAATGCCATAGGTAAATCCTCCGTCTGAATATTTAAATAATATAACGATATGAGGGTTAAAAGATATTTTGCTCCTCATTTATGATTATAAAATAAATTAAAAATTTTATCTTAAAAAAGTATATCATAAAACTAAAATAAAAGCAAACATATATTCCGAAATTTTGTTCGTTTTTCTCTTGACAAACGATTGTTCGGGATGTATTATGTAATCACGATAACAACAAACACATGTTCGGAAAATACAAGAGGTGGTTTTATGAGAGGAAATACTTTATTAGGAAAAAGAAAAATGTTTGGATGGACTGTTATTGCATTTATAGCAGCTGTCATTATATTATGTGGCACTATTCATATATTTGCCAGTTCTACTGACAGCAGGCCATATAACAAGTATTATACCAGCGTCAGGGTTGAGGATGGTGACACTGTCTGGAGCATTGCTGACAGATATATTACCGACAGCCAGGTAAGCAAAAGGGATTATGTAGATGAGGTCTGCAGGCTCAATAGCCTTACCGATGGCAATGTGCGTAGTGGCGATTATATAGTTGTTGCATATTATTCTCAGGACATAAAGTGATGCAATCTTGCTAAAATTTCCTGTTTCTTATATAATATAGGTCAGATGCAGCGAATCAGACTATATCGTTATTGTATTCGCTTTCGTTGAACAGGAGATTAGATATTTATGTTAAAGCTATTTTTTGTTATATTTGCAAATTTTCACAGAGCGCCGTATATTGTTCCTAAAATGAGATACATGGCTGATCATCCGCAGAAATATTCAGAAACTGAGCGATATGATATGATGCGTCACTGTATTGATTTGATGAACAAATCTGGAAAGATTACAACAGAGGCATATGGTCTTGAGAATCTTCCTGAAACAGGTGGCTATATCATGTATCCCAACCATCAGGGAAAGTATGATTTGCTTGGAATTATTACTACACATGACAGAGTACTTTCGTTTGTAATGGATAAACAGAAGTCTCATACAATGCTTGTCAGGGAATTTGTGGATCTGGTTCAGGCAAAGCGTTTGGAGAAAGACAATCCAAGACAGGGGCTTACTATAATCAATGAGGTAGCTAAGGATGTGAAAAACGGCAAGAGATATGTTCTGTTTCCGGAGGGTGGCTATAAGTTCAATAATAAGAATAAAGTGCAGGATTTTAAAGCAGGGAGCTTTAAGATTGCATTGAAATCTCATGTACCTATTATTCCGATAGCTCTCATAGATTCATATAAGGTGTTCAACAGTTTTCATTTTGGTCCTGTTACAACTCAGGTTCACTATTTAAAGCCTATTGAGTATGAAGAGTACAAGGGCATGAAGACGAAGGATATAGCTGCACTGGTTAAGGAACGTATAGAGGAGAAAATCAAAGAAGTGCTTGGTTAGAGCTGACTTTGATTATTATATAGTATCATTATGAAAGACAACGCTTATTACGAAGATGTTAATATAAAAAATGAATTAAAGCTTAGAGATATGATACAGAAGCTTCCGAAGTTCTGTATGGATTTTTTTATCGGAATAGATGCGGATAAATCCTCAAGAACCAAGATAGCGTATGCATATGATTTGCAGACCTTTTTTGAGTACATGAAGAGTGCAAACCCATCGCTTAAGAAATATGATATAAGGGACTATCCTATATCTCTGTTGGATCAGATCAGCCCTTCGGATATTGAGGAATATCTGTTTTATCTCAAATATTACGAGAAGGATGGCGTCGCACATACCAATGATGAGAGGGGAATCAAGAGAAAGCTTGCATCCCTGCGCACCTTCTATAATTTTTATTTCAGGAAAGAGTTTATAGATACCAATCCTGCAAGCAAGGTAACCCTTCCAAAAATACATGAGAAGAATATCATTCGTCTTGATACTGATGAGGTCGCACAGCTTCTTGATGAGGTTGAGTCAGGAGACAGTCTGTCAAAGAATCAGCAGCGATTCCATGAGAAAACCAAGGTTCGTGACCTGGCACTTATGACATTGCTTCTTGGAACCGGTATCCGTGTATCAGAGTGCGTGGGACTCGATATGGATGATGTGGATTTTAAGAATAACGGAATCAAGGTGCACCGAAAGGGTGGTGCCGATGTGATTGTTTATTTTGGTGATGAGGTACGTGATGCACTTCTTTCGTACTGGGAGGAGAGAAGCATTATTACACCCGCAGAGGGGCATACTAATGCGCTCTTTCTTTCTTTACAGAGGAAGCGTATATCAGTGCGTTCGGTTGAGAATCTGGTAAAAAAGTATTCGAGGCTTGTGACTACTGTTAAGAATATTACTCCTCATAAGCTTCGTAGTACGTATGGCACCACACTTTATCAGGAAACAGGTGATATCTATCTTGTGGCAGATGTTCTGGGGCACAAGGATGTAAATACCACACGTAAGCATTATGCTGCCCAGGAGGACAGCAGGCGTCGTGCGGCGGCCAGGGTAGTACATCTGAGGGAGGATTGATTATATGTCTGACAATATAATCACAATAACAGATTTTATGGATCCTAATCTGGATGTGTATGCCAGATTGACTGAAAATCAGCTTTTAAACAGAGCCAATCCAAAAGAGGGAATGTTCATTGCTGAAAGTCCCAAGGTGATAGAGAGGGCGCTTGATGCGGGATGTGAACCGGTTTCTCTTCTGATGGAGACAAAGCATGTAAATGGCGAGGCAAGAGGCATTATTGAAAGATGTCATGATATACCGGTATATACTGCAGAGTTTGATCTGCTTACAAAGCTGACAGGCTTTGCTTTGACCAGAGGCACACTCTGTGCTATGTACAGGCCGAAGCCAAAGTCTGTGGAAGAGGTGTGCAGGGGCGCCAGAAGAGTTGCTGTACTTGAGGATGTGGTAAATCCAACAAATGTCGGAGCTATATTCAGGTCAGCGGCAGCACTGCATATGGATGCAGTGCTGCTCACTCCTGCCTGCAGCAATCCCTTGTACAGGCGTGCAATCAGAGTTAGTATGGGAACTGTATTTCAGGTGCCATGGGCTTATTTTTCCAAGTGCAATGAAGGTTATATTGGTGAGCTTCACAGACTGGGCTTTAAAACTTGCGCTATGGCTCTGACTGATGATTCTGTGAGTATAGACGATCCTGTGCTTCGCTCAGAGGAAAGACTTGCAATAGTGCTCGGCACTGAGGGAGATGGTCTTCATGAGCAGACGATAGCTTCCTGCGACTATACTGTAAAAATACCTATGTCACATGGAGTGGATTCACTAAATGTGGCTGCTGCAAGTGCAGTGGCATTCTGGGAGCTGGCTAAATAGGCTGATGAGAGTGCTTTATATTGTAAATCTTGACATTTTCGTCAGCACTGTTCCTGACTTCAGTTCCTTCACATACACAACCAAGTGGTAAATCGGCATAGTTTGCACCGTTGCAGAAGGCACTTTGACGGCTGCAGTCTGTTTTATCATCTGATATGCCACTGATGTTGAGTGGATTGGCATTATATATCATTGTATTATTCATGATTAGTCCTCCTAATTGATGCTGGGGTTATTTGTTCTTCGTCTTATTTGATGTTTGTTTTAATTGATTTTAAATTCATTTGTTATTTATAATTATTCTTAATAGTTAATGTGACTTTTTGTTTTTTTTTCTGAGTATGAAGTTAGGATGTGCTATGAAAAGTTATTTTATGTATCTTAAGTCTAATTTCAGGCAGACCCATTAAAAAATATTGCAATCATAAATATAATTTACACCTTTGTACATAATAATGCTGACAGGAGGTGTCTATTAAATGATTTTAACAGAAAAAGAAACAACCGCTATTGAGGACTTAAAAACACAGGAACAGGCATGCATCGAGAAGTATACCAAATACAGCAATCAGGCAAAGGATCCGGTGCTTAAGGAGCTTTTTGAAGAAATTGCAAGGGATGAGCAAAAGCATTTTGACTCTTTGGATCAGGTGATTAAGGGAAAGGTTCCGTCAGTTGACTGCAATGATTCAAAGGGGAAGGATTATAACCCTGCTGCAACATATGATTCACTTGGCAATTCTGAGGACAAGAAAGCTGACTGTTATCTGGCTACAGACTGTATAGGAACAGAGAAGCTAGTATCGGGCGAGTACAATTCTGATGTATTTGTATTTGGAAATTCTGATATCAGAAAGCTGTTGGCAGATATACAGATAGAAGAGCAGAATCATGCAGAGATGCTATGGAAATACAAGACTGCAAATGGTATGGCATAGATAAAATATAAAACCATAAAACTTAGTACAAAGTGTAAAACAGGACTGCCCGAATATAGGCAGTCCTGTTATTTACATAGCACAGGGCATAGGTTTAGTTGCCTGTTGGAATGAAAGGTCTGATGGCACCTGCAAGCTGTGAAACCGGCATACTCTGAAGCCATACACGGCCAGGTCCGGTGACAACGGTGTTGAACAAGCCCTCGCCGCCGAATACCGCATTTTTGATACCCGGAACAGTCTGAATCTCAAGCTGGCAGCTTCCTGTCATGGCAGCTAAATAGCCGGTATCAATCACCAGCTGCTGACCCGGTGCAAGCTCATATTCCTTTATGTAGCCGTCAAACTCTAAAAATACCAATCCGTTTCCGGACAGACGCTGCATGATAAATCCTTCACCGCCGAAGAAACCGGCCCCTATTCTTTTTTGGAAAAATACGGACAGCTCGACGCCGGAGGTTGAAGCAAGAAATGCTGATTTCTGAGCGATTATTTCCTGTCCCGGTGCAATCTGGAATGGTCTGATGCATCCCGGAAAGCATGATGCAAATGCTATCATTCCCGGACCACCCATAGAGGTGTATCGGTTTTGGAACATGCTCTCACCGGAAAAAGCACGGCCGAACATTTTGCCGATGCCTCCATTTGATGTGGTCTCCATCTTCATGTTTGGGGTCATCCACGACATGGCACCTTTTTCGGTAATCATAGTCTCGTTTGCCTCAAGGCTGCAGATTACAACCGGTAAAGGCTCTCCCTCAATATTGTAGTTCATAAATATCCTCCTTTAGTTTAGAAAAATTAGTTTGTAGCAATTTCAATATTTATAATTCTAACACAGTAATACGTTACTTGACAATATAATTCATAAATGTATAAGAATGTTTATGAATGAATGCGAATTGCCTAATGAAATATACTTTAAAGATTGCAGCTGTTCATATGAACTTGGCAGAAACAATGTGGGAAAAGTCACAGACAGACTTGTTTATTTTATAAAAATGGTTTAGAATGATATGGCTATTGTTGGATAAAAATGGTACTAAAACTATATGCCATATAAGTAATAATCTGATTAATCATAAATGAGGGGCAAAATGCCTTTTGACCCTCATATCATAATATGTAAATAACATAATAAGGAGACTATATAATAATGAGATTTGTAATACAGCGTGTAAACCATGCAAAATGCACTATAGATGGAAATATAACCGGCAGCATAGAAAAGGGGCTGTGCGTTTTGATAGGAGTGGCAGAGACTGATACTAAAGAAATTGCTGATAAAATGATTAAAAAGCTTGTAAATATGAGAATCTTTGCCGATGAGAATGACAAGACAAACCTTTCGATAAATGATGTAAACGGAAGGCTCCTTCTCATATCGCAGTTTACGCTTTATGCAAACTGTAAGAAGGGTAATCGGCCATCATTTGTGGAAGCAGGAAGTCCTGACATGGCAAATGAGCTTTACGAATACTGCATCAGCGAGTGTGAGAAGGCAGTTCCCGGGGTACAAAGAGGAGTATTTGGAGCTGATATGAAGATAGAACTTGAGAATGACGGACCATTTACGATTGTACTGGATTCTGACAAGCTGTAAAAGCTATAAGTATGAAAGGAATTTTTATGGATAAATCATTAAAAAAAGGATTTGTAACAAACAAATTTCCTGTGATAATATATTTCGTATTGATTTTTGCTACATTAATGGTTGTAATCAGTGCACTCGCTCCGGTGAATAACCATGAGAAAAAAGCATACAGTACATATTCTGATTTTTCAACCGGATGGCTAAATAGTGAGGAATCTGAGGCTTCACTGGACCATTTATCAGGCACTACAGTAATCCATCGTACTATAACGGCAGCTGATTGTAATAAAACATTGTTTTTCTTTGCAAAGACATCAAACATCAAAGTGCTTATAGATGGAGTATGCCGATACCGGAATAAGTATTTCAGTTCACAGCTTTTTGGAAAGACACCGGGAGCACTTTTTGTAAATGTGCTTATTCCTGAGGGAACTGACGGAAAGCTTCTTACTATTGAAATCGAAAATCCATATAAGGATGACGACAGTGCAAAGCTCGATGAAATGTACATAGGCGATATCTCTGATATCATGCAGTTTCAACAACAAAAAAGATTCAATCCCTTCTGCATCAGCTTTATTATTATGGCACTGGGGGTTGTGATGCTTTTGCTATTTATTCCTCTTACAAGGCAAAAGATAGTAGGGATTGAGTTTTTGAATCTTGGTGCTACAGCATTTGTAGCAGGATTATTTCTTACAACAGACGGACGATATCTGCAGCTGGTTTTTGGAGATGCCCATATATATCATATGATAGCAGAAGCTACTATGAGGCTTGCTATTCCACCGTTTTTACTATTTTTAAGTCAGATGTATGACAGCTATAGTAAACGTATAAGTGCGATACTATGCGTAATTGGCGAGATAGTATTTGCAGGCAGTTTTGTTTTGGAAATAACCGGAATCATGGATTATCATGAGACACTTTTTCCGGCACATGTTGTATTTGCGATTTCTATGCTCTTTATTCTTGTTTCAACGATAAAGGGCATTGTACAGGCACCAAAAGAGAATATATATCACAATATAGGCTGTATTGTTCTAAGTTTTATGGCTTTGACGGATATCATTGTTCTATGGCGAGGTACGGGACGTGAAACAAGCTATTTTATCAGACTTGGTATATTGATATTCTTTTTCATGGAAATAGTACAGATTATGAAAAAGTTCCTCGCATCTTATCAGCGTAATATCAAAAATGAGCTGTTGAGCCGTCTGGCATATCATGACGGTCTTACTGATTTGCTCAACCGCACTTCTTATATGGAAAAGGTCAAGGAACTTGAAGCTGACGAAAAATCATACATGCTGTTTGCGATTTATGATGTAAACAATCTGAAAAAAATAAATGATACGATGGGCCACCAAAAGGGTGATGAGATGATAAAACGCGTTGCAGATGTGATGAGTGCTTCTCTCGGGAAATACGGACAGTGCTACCGAATCGGTGGTGATGAATTCGTATTTATCTCGACAAAACCGGATATCGAGGCTGAATTTTTGAATGCAAGTAAAAAAATGATGGAGAACCTCGGATGTATCACTGATGGAAATGATATAGTGCCAATCACAGCTGCCATGGGATATGCTGTGCAAAACGAAAACAGCACAAAGGATGTTAATGAGATAATCCGTGAGGCTGATTCCCGGATGTATGAGAAAAAGCGCACTATGAAGCATCGGAAGGCTTAGTACATTTCACCCAATCATCAATGTTGCCGTTTTGAATAGCAGAAAAAAGCCGTTTTTTAACACCTGGATTTTCCAGATTGAGCTGTCTGACAAGCTGTTTTACATATTCGCGCCGCGTGTGGCCATCGTAAGGACATGGATTCTTGCACACCGGCAGATTGTATTTATTCTTAAAGCCCTTCACATCAGACTCGCCGACATACATAAGCGGACGGATGATGGCAAGACCACTGCCGTCCAGCTGTGTAACAGGCGCGAATGAATAAAACTGTCCCTCATATAGCAGGGAAAGAAACATAGTCTCTATAATATCATCCATATGGTGTGCATATGCGATTTTGTTGCAGCCGACAGACAGCGCAAAATCATTCAAAGCTCCCTTTCTAAGTTTGGCACACCATGAGCAGGGACTAGCCTGATTCTTAGATTTCTCAAGAGATATTCTTCCGATATCAGTTTTCACCACATAAAACTCCACCGAGAGCTCATCGCACAGCGCCTTCACCGGCGTTAAATCAAAATCCTCATATCCCAGGTCAACCGCAATCGCTACAAGCTCAAAGGGCACAGGATAAAAGCTTCTGATGCCGGAAAGAGCATAGAGCAGCGTGAGAGAATCCTTTCCGCCTGAGACACCGATGGCAATTTTGTCATTTTCAGTTATCATATTGTAGTCGTCAATAGCCTGACGGACCTTGCTGTATAATTTTTGTAATTTCATGGTAGGTATTATACTATAAATCTGTGAAAAAACAAAGCTTCGAACAAAAATTCGGGTTGCGAGGGCAGACTTTGGGACTCGTAATGTGTTAAGCTAGAGCCATCATAAGAAAGTAAGAAGATAAGAAAACAAACATAGCAAAAACAAAGACCCATTGTTACTTCTTGAAGCAAAATATTTGACATCGCCATAGGAAAATAGTAAATTTGAATTACAAATAATTTCTACTTATTGGTAGATTAAAGATATCAGGTATTAAAGAAGTAACGTTAAAAAACGTTATTTTTTTACAAAGGCGCTAGCTACACATTACATATCTTTATAAAAAGGAGAGAAAAATATGAATAACGGAACAAGTAATTTTCAGAATTTTATCGGAATTTCTTCTTTACAGAAGACTCTTAGGAATGCTCTGATTCCAACCGAAACAACACAGCAATTTATTGTTAAAAACGGAATAATTAAAGAAGATGAACTCAGAGGAGAAAATCGTCAGATACTTAAAGATATCATGGATGATTATTACAGAGGTTTCATTTCAGAAACTTTATCGTCAATTGATGATATTGACTGGACTTCTTTATTTGAGAAAATGGAAATTCAGTTAAAAAATGGAGATAATAAAGACGCACTTATAAAAGAACAGGCTGAAAAACGTAAGGCAATCTATAAAAAATTTGCAGATGATGATAGATTTAAAAATATGTTCAGTGCAAAATTAATCTCAGATATTCTTCCTGAATTTGTCATTCATAACAATAATTATTCTGCATCAGAAAAGGAAGAAAAAACACAGGTAATTAAATTATTTTCCAGATTTGCAACATCATTCAAGGACTATTTTAAAAACAGGGCTAATTGTTTTTCTGCTGATGATATATCTTCATCTTCTTGTCATAGAATAGTTAATGATAATGCAGAAATATTTTTTAGTAATGCATTGGTGTATAGGAGAATTGTAAAAAATCTTTCAAATGATGATATAAATAAAATATCCGGAGATATGAAGGATTCATTAAAGGAAATGTCTCTGGAGGAAATTTATTCTTATGAAAAATATGGGGAATTTATTACACAGGAAGGTATATCTTTTTATAATGATATATGCGGTAAAGTAAATTTATTTATGAATTTATATTGCCAGAAAAATAAAGAAAACAAAAATCTCTATAAGCTGCGAAAGCTTCATAAACAGATACTGTGCATAGCAGATACTTCTTATGAGGTGCCGTATAAATTTGAATCAGATGAAGAGGTTTATCAATCAGTGAATGGATTTTTGGACAATATTAGTTCAAAACATATCGTTGAAAGATTGCGTAAGATTGGAGAAAACTATAACGGCTACAATCTTGATAAGATTTATATTGTTAGTAAATTCTATGAATCAGTTTCACAAAAGACATATAGAGATTGGGAAACAATAAATACTGCATTAGAAATTCATTACAACAATATATTACCCGGAAATGGTAAATCTAAAGCTGACAAGGTAAAAAAAGCGGTAAAGAATGATCTGCAAAAAAGCATTACTGAAATCAATGAGCTTGTTAGCAATTATAAATTATGTCCGGATGATAATATTAAAGCAGAGACATATATACATGAAATATCACATATATTGAATAATTTTGAAGCACAGGAGCTTAAGTATAATCCTGAAATTCATCTGGTGGAAAGTGAATTGGAAGCATCTGAATTAAAAAATGTTCTAGATGTAATAATGAATGCTTTTCATTGGTGTTCGGTTTTCATGACAGAGGAGCTGGTAGATAAAGATAATAATTTTTATGCGGAGTTAGAAGAGATATATGACGAAATATATCCGGTAATTTCATTGTATAATCTTGTGCGTAATTATGTAACGCAGAAGCCATATAGTACAAAAAAAATTAAATTGAATTTTGGTATTCCTACACTAGCGGATGGATGGAGTAAAAGTAAAGAATATAGTAATAATGCAATTATTCTCATGCGTGATGATTTGTACTATTTAGGAATATTTAATGCAAAAAATAAGCCTGACAAAAAGATAATTGAAGGTAATACATCAGAAAATAAAGGGGATTATAAGAAGATGATTTATAATCTTCTGCCTGGTCCAAATAAAATGATCCCCAAGGTATTCCTCTCATCAAAAACCGGAGTGGAAACATATAAGCCGTCTGCCTATATATTGGAAGGCTATAAACAAAATAAGCATCTTAAATCTTCTAAGGATTTTGATATAACGTTTTGTCATGATTTGATTGATTATTTTAAGAACTGTATAGCAATACATCCGGAATGGAAGAATTTTGGCTTTGAATTTTCTGACACCTCCACATATGAAGATATCAGCGGATTTTACAGAGAAGTCGAATTGCAAGGCTATAAAATCGACTGGACATATATCAGCGAAAAGGATATTGAATTGTTACAGGAAAAGGGACAGCTATATTTATTCCAAATATATAACAAGGATTTTTCAAAGAAAAGCACCGGAAATGATAATCTTCATACTATGTATTTGAAGAACTTGTTTAGTGAAGAAAATTTAAAGGATATTGTGCTGAAATTAAACGGTGAAGCGGAAATCTTCTTTAGAAAATCAAGCATAAAGAATCCTATAATTCATAAAAAAGGCTCTATTCTTGTTAATAGAACGTATGAAGCGGAGGAAAAAGATCAATTTGGAAATATCCGGATAGTCAGAAAAAACATACCGGAAAATATATATCAGGAGCTTTATAAATATTACAATGATAAAAGTGATAAAGAGCTTTCAGATGAAGCAGCTAAGCTTAAGGATATAGTAGGTCATCATGAGACCACCAAAGATATAGTAAAAGATTATAGATATACATATGATAAATATTTTCTTCATATGCCAATTACAATCAATTTTAAAGCCAATAAGACAAGCTTTATTAATGATAGAATATTACAATATATTGCCACAGAAAAGGAGTTGCATGTAATAGGCATTGATCGTGGTGAAAGAAATCTGATATATGTTTCAGTAATTGATACTTGCGGGAATATTGTTGAACAAAAATCGTTTAACATTGTTAACGGATATGATTATCAGATTAAGCTCAAGCAGCAGGAGGGGGCACGACAAACCGCACGAAAGGAATGGAAAGAAATCGGCAAAATAAAAGAAATTAAAGAAGGCTATTTATCTCTTGTAATTCATGAAATTTCAAAGATGGTTATTAAATATAATGCCATAATTGCAATGGAGGATTTAAGTTACGGATTTAAAAAAGGTCGTTTTAAGGTTGAACGACAGGTTTACCAGAAGTTTGAGACAATGCTTATCAGCAAACTTAACTATTTGGTATTTAAAGATAAATTCATAACTGAAAACGGTGGTATTCTAAAGGGATACCAGCTTACATATATTCCGGATAAACTGAAAAATGTCGGTCATCAGTGTGGCTGTATATTTTACGTACCTGCTGCCTATACATCTAAGATTGATCCTACAACCGGATTTGTAAATATATTCAAATTTAAAGATTTAACAGTTGATGCGAAGAGAGAATTTATAAAAAAATTTGACAGTATCAGATATGATCCAGAGAAAAATCTGTTTTGTTTTACATTTGATTATAATAACTTTATTACGCAAAATACTGTTATGTCAAAGTCAAGCTGGAGTGTATATACGTACGGAGTTAGGATAAAAAGAAGATTTATCAATGGCAGGTTCTCAAATGAATCGGATACAATTGATATAACAAAAGATATGGAAAAAACACTCGAAATGACAGATATAAATTGGAGAGATGGTCATGATCTGAGACAGGATATTATTGATTATGAAATCGTACAACACATATTTGAGATTTTTAAATTGACTGTACAAATGAGAAACAGTTTGAGTGAATTAGAAGACAGGGATTATGATCGTTTGATTTCTCCGGTGCTCAATGAAAATAATATATTTTATGATTCAGCTAAAGCAGGAGATGCGTTACCTAAAGACGCAGATGCTAATGGTGCATACTGTATAGCTCTAAAAGGCTTGTATGAAATCAAACAAATTACAGAGAATTGGAAAGAAGATGGTAAGTTTTCAAGAGATAAACTTAAAATTTCCAATAAGGACTGGTTTGACTTTATTCAAAATAAAAGGTATTTATAATGGATGATTTGATAATTATTTCAAATTTAAATGATTTCATTTTTTGTCCGGCTTCCATATATTTTCATAAATTATATGGAAGTGAGGACACTTGATTATGAAATCAGATGTGACATGGTTATAGTAAGCTATGATATTTCAAACGACAAGTTACGAGCCAGTTTTGCTAAGTATCTGTCAAGATTTGGACATCGAATTCAATATTCAGTATTTGAGATTGACAACAGCAAAAGAATTGTTGATAATATAGTTAATGACTTGACGAACACATTTGAAAAACGATTTTCACAATCAGATAGTGTATATATTTTTAAAATGTCATCAAGTTGTGAAGTCCTAAGATATGGTTATGCCAAAAATGAGGAAAATGATTTTTTCATCATAACGTAATGCAAACCTGAGCCTTAATTTTATAATAATCTATATTACTTAACATATATTGTGCAAATGTTATATAAAATGACAAAAATAAAGTTGCTTGGCTCCGTAAAATTGTGCAAATACACAAGTTTGGAGTTAAGTAATATAGAATAATTTCTACTGTTGTAGATATAAAGAGCCGTGCGCACGTTCTCTCATGTTAAGTAATATAGAAAAATTTCTACTGTTGTAGATTTTTGTGCCTTACATTTTGATATACTTTGTTAAGTAATATAGAAAAATTTCTACTGTTGTAGATTTCAGGCATACCGGAGTAAGCACCAAGTTAAGTAATATAGAAAAATTTCTACTGTTGTAGATAGAAGAAAGACGATAAGGCAAATTTCGTTAAGTAATATAGAAAAATTTCTACTGTTGTAGATTGAAATACTTGTTTGACGAATAGATGAGTTAAGTAATATAGAATAATTTCTACTGTTGTAGATTGTTGGTCGTGCATGAAGTCTTGGCGGTTAAGTAATATAGAATAATTTCTACTGTTGTAGATGCGAAAACGTCTTTTCGACTGGTCTGTAGTTAAGTAATATAGAATAATTTCTACTGTTGTAGATCGGACAGTGTGCAACAAGTTCACGAAGTTAGTAAACGTCTCATAGTCAGTATATAGAATACTTTATGATTTTTTGAGAAAATAGACATAACATTTTATACCAGTCCAAAAAGTTTAGCTTAAACTTTTTAGACATTCTGGAGGATTAAGTTTATGAAATCTCAAACATCACAAGTAGCACGCAGCTGTCGCATTCGTGAATGGGCTGTAATGGTTCGGGAATGCCGGAATCGTCCGGACGGCATGTCCGTAGACGAATGGTGTCAGGCAGATAACATCACTTAGGCGAATTACTATTATCGCTTTGCGCAGATAGATTTTAGTAACTGAAAAATTTACATGACTATATATAAAATCAAGACAACAAGCAATATTATTCTAGAGTTTAGTTTTATCAAAAATTAAACTAGACGAATCTGATTCATTAAAGTAATATATAAGAATGCGAAGCAGTATATTTTTTATTATTATATGAGATTACGATATAAAAGATTTTCCACTCACTGAGTGGAAATTTCATCTAATAACTAAAGATAAACAAATATATTATTATCAATACCAATAGAAAGGATTTATAAATATGGCAGATTTTAAATACGAAATAGTAGAACACATAGGTACCCTCTCAGAGAGTGCCAAAGGATGGACAAAGGAACTTAACAAGATTTCATGGAATGGTGGAGAACCAAAGTACGATATCAGAGACTGGGCACCGGAACACGAGAAGATGGGAAAAGGTGTTACTTTGTCTGAGGATGAGATGGCGAAGCTGAAGGAATTGTTGTAAATATCATTTGAATTAATGGGAGAATAAAATCATGAGCAAAGTATTAGAAGAAATGAAAACCAGAAGAAGCATTCGCAAATTCAAACCGGACATGGTGCCGCAGGACATCCTTGACCGGATAATCGAGGCCGGAACCTTTGCGGCAAACGGCAGAGGTGCACAGAATACCATCATTATTCAGGTGACAAACAAGGAAATAAGGGATGAAATCGCAAAGAGAAATGCCGACATAATGGGCAGCAATACTGATCCATTTTACGCTGCGCCGGTTATTCTTATCGTTCTTGGAAAGAAGGACTGGCCTACACATGTCTATGATGGCAGTCTTGTGATGGGAAACTTGATGCTTGAAGCTCATGATCTTGGTATTGGAAGCTGCTGGATTCACCGCGCGAAGGAAGAATTTGAGTCTGACTGGGGCAAGGAGCTTCTCAAATCACTCGGTATTGAGGATGAGTATGAGGGAATCGGACATTGTGCTCTTGGATATGTCGATGGAGATTATCCTGACGTGATTCCGAGAAAAGAGAATCGCGTATTTTACATATAGGAGATAACAACCATGAATTTTTTATTTGTAGCACTGGGCGGCGCTGTAGGTGCAATGGCCAGATATGCCATCAGCCTTATACCTTTAAAAACTGAATTTCCTTTTTTGACTCTAATCACCAATGTAATCGGTGCAATTCTGATTGGATTTATTGTCGGAATCACAAGTGCAAGGGATGGAGTATCCAAGAATATGGTTCTGTTTTGGAAGACCGGTGTATGCGGTGGTTTTACCACGTTTTCTACATTTTCGCTGGAATCCTATAATCTGTTTGAACATAATCACTGCCTGCTTGGGTGCGGATATGTGTTGTTGAGCTGTTTAGGATGTATACTCGGTGTGATGTGTGGCGAAAAACTTGCTGCAATAATCAAGTGACGAGTATCGTGCGGTTTTGCAAATGTGTGTGGTGTGATTCTGAATAGTTACAATACAAATTGATGGGGAGATAAGTGTATATGAGTGAAGCGGAAAACAATGAGCTGACTGCCGGGAATCAATCTAAGGAACCCAGGAGCAATCAAAAGCTAAAGCTTTTGTATCTGGCCAAAATTCTTTTGGATAATACTGATGCTAACCATGATATTACGCTTGATGAGATTTTAAACAAGCTGCATGCATACGATGTCACAGCTGCGAGAAAAAGTCTGTATGATGATATAGCACAGCTGAATGATTTTGGAATCAAAACCAAAAAGACGCAGTATGGCAGGACAGTCCATTATCAGGTGGTTGGCAGGGCGTTTGAGCTTGCAGAGCTTAAGCTTTTGGTGGATTCTGTCGCTGCTGCCAAGTTCATCACTGAGGAGAAATCCAATGAGCTTATTAAGAAGCTGGAGAGTCTTACAAGCAGACAGGAGGCTGCCACTCTGCAGCGTCAGGTATATGTTGCCGGAAGAGTGAAAACCATGAACGGCGACATCATGAAAAATGTTGATGCCATACACAATGCAATTGCAAATAATTCAAGCCTTTCTTTTCAATATTGCCGGTGGAATACGAAAAAAGAGCTTGAGGTGAAGCATGACGGCGCCAGATATCATGTCAGTCCATGGGGACTGCTGTGGAATGATGGCAATTACTATCTGATTGGATATGACCATGATACACAGGTAAAGGATATTCGTCATTACCGTGTAGATAAGATGAAGAATATCCTGATTGAAAATAAAGTCCGTGAGGGCAGGGAGAAGCTTAAAAAACTTGATATTGCTTCTTATGGCAAATCGAAGTTTGGTATGTACAATGGAGAAGAGATTAAGGCTGAGATACTGTGCAAAAACAGCGCTATAGGTGTCCTGATCGACAGGTTTGGAACTGATGTGACAATCTTAAAAAAGGATGAAGCTTATTCGCGCGTTTTTGTGAAAGTAGCTGATAACAAGCTTTTTATTCATTGGATTATGGCAATGGGGGATAATTTTAAGATAATAGGTCCGGAAAATCTGGTGAAAGAGGTTCATGATGAGCTTAACAGACTGGCAAAACAATATGAGCTTGCTGACTAAATCTTGAAGAAAGTGCCATATTTGGAAAATAAAATCTTGAAGAGAGGTATACATGAGTATTTTAAACGTAGAGCACCTAAGCCATGGTTTTGGCGACCGTGCTATTTTTGAGGATGTTTCCTTCAGACTGTTGAAGGGCGAGCACATAGGGCTTGTCGGTGCAAACGGTGAGGGAAAATCGACTTTTATGAATATTATCACAGGCAGACTTATGCCTGATGAGGGCAAAATAGAGTGGGCAAAGAAGGTGCGTGTAGGTTATCTCGACCAGCACACAGCGCTTGAAAAAGGTATGACTATCGGCTCCGTTCTTTCCTCTGCATTTGATTTTCTTTATGATATGGAAAATGAGATGAACGACATATATGCACGTCTTGGCGATGTGGACGAGGATGAGATGAATAAGCTGATGGAGGAAGCCGGCACGATTCAGGACATGCTTACCATGCATGATTTCTATATGATCGATGCAAAGGTTGAGGAGGTTGCAAGGGCTCTTGGGCTTTTAGACCTGGGATTGGATAAGGATGTGACCGATTTAAGCGGTGGTCAGAGAACCAAGGTGCTGATGGGAAAGCTCCTCTTGGAGAAGCCGGATATCCTGCTTTTGGATGAGCCTACAAACTATCTGGACGTGGAGCATATTGAGTGGCTTAAGCGATATCTGAACGATTATGAGAATGCGTTTATTCTCATTTCGCACGATATACCGTTTCTAAACAGCGTGGTAAATCTCATCTATCACATGGATAACAAGAAGCTCGACAGGTATGTCGGGGATTATGACAAATTTATGGAAGTCTATGAGATGAAGAAAGCCCAGCTTGAGGCTGCGTACAACAAACAGCAGCAGGAGATTAAAGAGTTGAAGGATTTTGTGGCTAGAAATAAGGCACGTGTTGCTACAAGGAATATGGCGATGTCACGTCAGAAGAAGCTTGACAAGATGGATGTTATTGAGCTTGCTGCTGAAAGGCCAAAGCCGGAGTTTAACTTTAAGACAGCGCGTACTCCGGGGCGGTATATTTTCCAGACAAATGGTCTGGTCATTGGCTATGATGATCCGCTTTCATCTGCTCTCGACCTTGAGATGGAAAGAGGACAAAAGATTGTTCTTACCGGTGCAAACGGCATCGGAAAGACGACATTGCTTAAGAGTATTCTTGGGCTGATAAAGCCGCTTTCAGGAAGTGTTACACTTGGAGATTATCTGGAAATTGGGTATTTTGAGCAGGAGATGGATCAGTCGGTTACAACCACATGTATTGAGGAGATATGGAACGAGTTTCCTGCATTTTCGCAGTACGAGGTGCGAAGCGCGCTTGCCAAGTGTGGCCTGACCACAAAGCATATTGAAAGCCAGGTGCGTGTGTTAAGCGGTGGTGAGCAGGCAAAGGTACGCCTGTGCAAGCTGATAAACAGAGAGACAAATATTCTGCTTCTGGATGAGCCTACCAACCATCTGGATGTGGATGCTAAGGATGAGCTGAAGCGTGCCTTGAAGGAATATAAGGGCAGCATACTGATGGTATGCCACGAGCCGGATTTCTATGATGGGCTTGCGACGGATGTGTGGGATTGTTCTAAGTGGACGACAAGATTATAAAACACAGTCCCTTGTAATTTCATCAAGCGAAGATACACCACACATTTTCATGGTGTCTTCAAGCTCTGTGCCGATCTTGTCTATATATGCACACACACCATCGGCTTCTCCACCGTATACAGCCGTTACAAACGGTCTTGCGATAACAACTCCGTCTGCACCCAGTGCAAGGGCTTTAAAGACGTCTGTGCCGCTTCTGATGCCGCCATCTACGAGTATCTTCATACCTGAGCCTTCAAGTGCCTTTACGATGCTTTCAAGCACCTCAGCAGTGGCAGGACACTGGTCAAGCACACGTCCACCGTGGTTTGATACAATAATAGCGCTTGCGCCTGCCTCTTTTGCCTTAAGGGCACCCTTTATGGTCATAATTCCCTTTACTATAAATGGGATTCCTGCCATCTGTATGATATCGCGAAGCTCTGAGACAGTTTTGCTTCCTGCTGGCGGATTGAGATTTTTGAGGAATGGAAGACCGGCTGCATCGACATCCATAGCTACAGCAAATGCGCCTGATTCATGTACCAGCTTCATTTTCTCACGGATAGTCTCGATGTTCCATGGCTTTACTGTAGGTATTCCGGCACCATCTGCATTTTTGATAGCCTTGGTTGCTGCAACCATGACGTTTGGGTCAGTTCCATCGCCGGTGAATGCTGCTATACCGTTCTTTGCACAGGCAGACACGAGGATATCGTTGTATGCCACATCATCCAGACAGTCTCCGTAGTGAAGCTGTACTGCACCGACAGGACCTGCAAATACCGGATATTTGAAAGTACGGCCAAAGAGTGAGAGAGAGGTGTCGACAGGCTTATTTTCGGCAATAGTATCCATGTTTACACGGATTTCCTTCCATTTGTCATAGTTGCGTATAGCTGTGTCACCGATACCCTTTGAGCCGGGACCGGGCATCTGGTTTTTGCATGCGCGGCCGTTGCATTCAGGACAAGCCTTGCAGTATTTTCCCAGACGTGGTCTGGCATTTTCGATACATTCTGTATAGTTCATATTTTTCCTCCGAGTGTGAAATCTTTTTTAAATTTTATCAATGAGATTATAGCACAATAATATTTTTATGTATACAAAACAGATGAAACAACAAAATATATGAAAAACTCTTGACTTGGAGTGGACTCCAAGTGATATTGTTTGTTTTTTCGTTTTATATAATAAATTTTACTCATAAGTTACCAGCAACTTAAATTTTAATTATTAAATTATTTATACCCTGTAATGTCTAGATATATAGTGTTACAGGGTTTGATTTATTACTATATTAAGTTGGAAAGGCATGAATAAAGAATGTGGGCTGCATGAAGCCATAGATAGACTATGAGCCGAGACGTCTAAAAGAAATTGTGGAATTTCACAGCTTGTAATTGAGAAGAGAACCACAATCTGTTATAATACCTTCATAATCGAATAGGGAAAGAGTCGGGTGTGATTTTTCGGTTGCCCCTAGTACAGAAGGACATGCAGTTTATGTTCGGATGGAAAGGAGGCGTGGTAAACATGAACACAATGGAAGTATTAACTCTGTTGCTTGTAATCTTTACTGCACTGGCATACATAGATGGACACAATAAAAGAAAATAGCACCCACCGACCAAAGTAGTGCTATTTCTTAATTAAGATTTTTATCTACTGAGGCAATCGGAAGTTTTATATCCGATCAACTCTTTCTTTATCTCGATTATAATATAAGACGGCTGATTTTTCAACTGTCTTTTTGTGTTTAATAATATAAAATATCTGAAAAATAACAGATGTGGAAAATTCTAGTCATTAACAGACATGGACAGACATGGACAAAGGAAGCAGTGTATTAAAGGACTACTTCAGACTATGTTGAAGCATACTAATGTATTGCAAGCGGGGGAGGGCTTTCTTTTTTATCTGTTTAAAATTCCTTTAGTACTTAAAATAAAATTATAAAGGCCTGATAAATCTATTCTATGGTCTCGAAGCAGCAAGAAAAAAATAACTATTGCAATAACTAATATGTATTTCCATAGTGGTTCTTTTTGCTTTTTCCGGTTGTCTTTTGGCTTTATGTGATATATTTTACTCATCGGTGAAGCTCCCCTTTTTTAGAATCATATTTGTTAAACTGTTACAATTTTAGCACATCAGCTCACATGTTTAAATTGGTAAATTTTAACAAACATTTATTCGCGGTATTGACAGATTCTAAAAATTGAGTATTATGATAATTGTTTAATCAATTTAAAGTACTGCAGCAGAGCGGTACTATTTTTTAGCGGCACACATTTATTCGCTAAATCTAAGTTTAACGAATAAATGACAGCGCAAAGAGTACCAAAGTACCATATAGATAACATCCCTCCAGCTGCTTTTACATAATACCTGTAATTTAGATATACAACACACATATAAAATAAGCCACCGGAATCGCTATTACATCAGCTCCGGTGGCTTTAAATCCGTTTATTTATTATGATTTCTCATGCATTCCCTATATTTAAGTATCAGCTCGATTGAGTCCTCAACCGATATCTGGCTTGTGTTCAGGCACAGATCATAGCTTCTTGCGTCTCCCCATTTTTTACTGGTATAGTAATTGTAATAGCTTGAGCGCTCTTTATCCTTTTTCTTGATTATATCCTTTGCCTTGTTCTCCGAAACATTGAGTCTTTCACTGATTCTTTTAATCCTGTCGTCCATGTTGGAACGTACGAAGATGTTGAGGCAATGTGGCTCATCTGCTAAAGCATAGTCGGCGCAGCGGCCCACAATAACACATGATTCATTTGCCGCAATCTTTTTGATGGCATCGAACTGTGCTAAAAATACCTTATGATTCAAAGGCATATCAAGAAACGGTGCTGTGGAATAAGAGCCACCGGTGTATGTGTCCATGACCAGCGAATATAAAAAGCTGTTTGTAGGCTTTTCGTCGTGCGACTCAAATATTTCCTCGCAAAGTCCTGATTCCTTAGCTGCCTGCTGTAAGAGCTCTTTGTCATAAAATTTAATTCCAAGTCTTTCGGCTAAATCGCGTCCGACCTGTTTTCCGAGGCTTCCAAATTCTCTTCCTATTGTGTAAATTTCGTTTGATCCCATAATTCAGACCCCCTTATATAAATTATAAAAAATATATCACTATGTGACAATTTAATTTAGTTGTTATTTATATTATACAACACTTCAAGCAAATTGGCAAAGTATTTTGGTAAAGGTGCATCAAATTCCATGTATTCACCGGTTTTTGGATGAACAAACCCTATTGTTTTTGCATGCAGGCACTGTCCTTGCAGGCCCTTGAACCTGTTTTTGGTCGGTGAATAGCTGGAATACAGCATATCTCCAAGCAATGGGTGATTAATGCTTGCCATGTGCACGCGTATCTGGTGTGTTCTGCCGGTTTCAAGCTTAAACTGCATATATGTGTAGTCGCCAAAGCGTTCAAGCACCTTATAATGCGTGACGGCAGGCTTTCCGTTTTTCTCATTGATGGCCATTTTCTTGCGGTCATTGGGATTTCTGCCTATGGCGCCCTCTATGGTGCCCTCATCATCCTTTACATTGCCACAGACAATGCCTACGTATATACGGTTGCAGCTATGGTCTTTAATCTGTTCTGATATTTTTATATGGCTTTCATCGTTCTTGCAGACAATAAGAGAGCCTGTAGTATCCATATCTATGCGATGCACTATACCGGGCCGTATTTCACCGTTTATACCACTTAAAGAGTCCTTGCAGTGGTACATTATGGCGTTTACAAGTGTATCGCTGTAATGCCCGGCTGATGGGTGTACAACCATGCCCTTTGGCTTATTAACTACCAGTACGTCATCGTCCTCATAAAGTATGTCAAGCGGTATGTCCTGTGGCAGGATAGGCGTCTGTACTGCATCGGGGATTGTGACATCTACTATATCATCAGCCTTCAGCCTGTAATTTGCCTTCTGGGGCTTATCATTGACCAGTATTTGGTTTTCTTTTAGTATCCGTTGAAAAAAGGAGCGAGAAATATCCGGATAAATGCTGCTTAAGTATTTATCCAGTCGTTCTCCCTCCTGTTCACTCTGGACTTCAAATGTATCTCTATTCATAGTGAAGCCTTCTCTTTTTATTTATTTTCTTGCTTTTTGTCAGGAAAGATTACGGAAAAATCCTCCTCTTTGTAGCAAAACAGCCCGAGTATGATAAACATAAATGCCGCTACAGTGACGTATATATCAGCCACATTGAATATCGGAAAATTAATCAGGCTAAAATAAAAGAAATCAACCACATAATTATTTACAATACGGTCTATCAGATTGCCAAGTGCACCGGCAACAAACAGTATTACAACAACATTCAGCAGCCCAAAACGCTTTGTGGCAGGTATTTTGCGATACCATACACACAGAAGTATAACGACTGCAATTGTGATTACTGAGAAAAAAATCATCTTGGCACGTAAAAATGCCATTGGATTCTCAGACCAATATGTAAAATGAAAGATATTCTGTATGATTGAAAGCAGATCAACACCAAATGCAGCACTCTGGTTTTCCAGATATCTGAGTTCGAAAACTCCCGGAATGAGAACAAATACACCGGTGGATGATTGCTTTAGGTTAACAACAGCCATATACTTGGTAAGCTGGTCAATTGCTACAAGAATCAGTGCAATGATGCCTGCTGTACACAGCTGTTTTTTTGTTTTATTTTTCTTCATAGCTGATTTGATACTCCGCTTAATAAGATGAACCCGGGAGATCAAATGAATCCATGAGACTCTGGATATCGCCTGAGATATCTACTCCGTGTGGTGTGGCAATAAAGATAAAGTTGGATATCTTCTGCAGATTACCATGCAGTGCATATGCTGAGCCTGATGTGAAATCTATGATGCGCTGTGCCACATCAACATTTAGCCCCTCCATGTTGATGACGACTGTACGTCCGTTAAGTAATGTGTCTGTTATTTCTATTTCGTCTTCAATTGAACTTGGTTTTATTACGCAAACTTCCATGTCTGATGATACCTGCTTTCTGGATGATTTTGATATTGGTGTAATCTTGGATGTAGTCTTAACAGGCTTCTCCTTTGGGATTGTATCACGCTTTGTGCTTTTTATAGCCGGTTCCTCTTCAACTGTTTCTTTCTTTCTGCGGAAAGGATTTCTTGGAAGCTCTTCTTCTTCCTCGTCATCGAGGTAATAATCCTCGTTATCGAACTCCTCATCGTCCTCAGAATTTAAACTCATTTTGTCAAGAATCTTATCTATGAAACCCATTTTTTATATTCCTTTTCTCTTTTTATTTTATGTATAGCATATGCAAAGCATCAGTTAGCCTTGCTGTAGTCACGCTCTCCAAATATTCCGGTACCGACACGTACCATTGTTGCGCCCTCTTCTATTGCTACTGTGTAATCTCCTGTCATACCCATGGACAGAACATTCATACTGACATTATCTATGTTTTTATGTGCTATGTCAACTGATAATTGCTTAATATCTCTAAAGTATTGTCTGTTATCCTCAGGATCATCTACAAATGGTGCTATAGTCATAAGTCCTTTGATACGGATGTGATCCAATTTAGCAATTTCTTCAACTAATGAGATAGCCTCATCACGTGATGTGCCAAACTTGGATGCCTCACCTGCTATATTGACCTCTACCAATATGTCGCAGATGCAGTCATGCTTTATGGCCTGCTTTTGTATCTCCTTTGCCAGATGCAGTGAATCTACAGAGTGAATGAGTGATGTTTTGCCGACTATATACTTTACCTTGTTGGTCTGGAGATGCCCGATCATGTTCCAGCGGATGTCCTTTGGCATAACCTCCATCTTTTCACACATTTCCTGTACCTTATTCTCGCCGAACTCACGGATGCCCTCATCGTATATCTCACTGAGCATCTCAACAGGCTTTGTTTTGCTGACAGCAATTAGTGTGACATCACTATAGCTTCTGTGTGCTCTGTCACATGCTGCCTTTATATTTTGCTGAACCTGATGTAAGTTGTCTTTTAACATAAAATCTGTCCCTTCCGTATATTTTATCAATATTATTTATTACCAATATTATTTTGTGATGGTCTGATTTTCCTTTACGGATTTTCCATCCAAGGCTATATGGTCATAAAGTGAAATGCCAAATGGTGTTTTGGCTTCTACAATTGTGTAGTCATCGTTTGATGCAAGCTCCTTTATCTGCTTAAACACAGCGTATCCCTTGTTGATATTGTAGACACCTGTGAGCTTGTTCTTATCGGTTCCAACCCTGTAGGTTGATGAGGAATCGGGTTTTACAATTATATCGCCGTCCTTCAGATATTCATCATCTACAAAATAAAAGTCATCATTCTGGCTGAATATGGTTGGATTTACTATATTTACTGAGCCGCTGCTTTTATCCTTTAGCATGAGCGAGGAAGCATCGGAATCACCGCTTGCAGTAAAGTATTCCTTTGGAATAGTGAAAAATTCCTTTTTGGTAATAGCTGAATTAGGTATTTTAAGCCCGGTGTCTGAGCCGAGCACGAGCTCTATATTGGTAAAACGTTCATTTATGTAGCGGATGAGCGAATTTTTCATGTTCAGCTTCAGAAAAAAAGCATCGTCCTTCTTTAAAATGCTAAATGCTACAGTGGTAGTAAAGTCATCATCGCAGAACCTGATTTTGACGACTGACTTTTCATTCAGGCTCTTGGCAACATTGTCGGGAACATTTATAAGAATATTCCAGTTCTCGCTTGTAATCAGCTTATACACAGGATCCAGCTGATTGATGGTGCTGTTGTCTGTTAAATCAGTCTCTTCATAATTGGTATTGTTGTACTGATCAAGAGTGAAGCTGTCCGTTGTGACATCCTCGTAGCCGTCTATTCCGTAATAGACTATACCGGGAGCTGCCGGCTTATATGTATAGAATGTGTTGTTAGCCTCAGCAGTGCTGATTGTATCTGCCAGACTTGTCAGGGCATTCTGGCTGAGCACCTGTGTCAGCTGCGCAGACAGGTCGTTCTTGAAGGTATAAACCTTTGAAAAGAATCGTCTGTCGTAGCCGGAAGAAAAACTGTTTATGTCCGTGATAATCTGCCCGGCAGCCTCGTCGGTAATGGCAGAGGCATCATTTTGAGCACCGGTAATCTGTGTTGCAATGGAGCCGTCTGTATCTACCGAGTAGACTACATCACTTGTTGCAACCTTTGAGCCGTTTGACACAAAGAAGTTGAGGCTTCCTGATTCCTCAGCATACACTACACTCTCCTCGCGGATTATCATGCCCTTATATATGTTGTTGGTTGCTATAGTACCCTGTTGTACCTCATATTCCGATACCGGCTTTGAAGTGATATATGTAAATATGTGAAAAATCACATAGATTATTATTACAAAAAAAACAATAAAACCGATATTCAGATTGAAGCCGTTGTTATATTTCAGTACTTTTTTATTTTTTCGGGACACAATTTTACTCCTTAAAAAAGGGATGTGAAATACACATCCCCATAATTAATCATTTATAAAGAAATGATAACCTTTGCTTTAGCACATTCAGGCAGCCTGTCAATATTCCTTGAAACACTTAAGATGAACTTCACCTTAAACTTCTCACTGATTATATCAAGCTTTTCGATTGCCTTGGTGATATCCCCCTCATCATCAAGCGATGCAATTGTAAGGAAGCTGTCTAAATACATCTCCTCCAGATCATGATCCTGCGAAATGATTCCGCATATAAATCCTAAAAACTCATCACAATTGTCAATAGGATAGTCCATAACATTGATTAATCTAACCTGATTATTAAGCTCATACATGTGCTTCTGGCTCTTATCAAGAAAAACTATGGAACCTTCTTTTCCCTTAACTGATGAATTTACCTTGTCTAACAGCTCTTTTGTCTTGCCCTTGCCCTTGTCTCCACAAATAATTTCTATCATGGCTCATTCCTCCTATGGATAAATATTGTGATAATTAATAAAAAATAATTGTATTTTTATATTATTATAGTATAAATAACCATAAAACTCAATATTTAATTAGCAAATCCACTAAGTATTTCATTCATGAAGCTATAAAGGTCCTTTTTACCATCTGCCTTGTAAACTATGCTTATGATACGCTCATTTTTAGCATTCTGGCTTAGCAGTACGAGACAATACCCGGCCTCTCCTGTGGTGCCTGTCTTTCCGCCTGTCACTGTGACATTTTCAGGTGCTGTATAGGCGCCTGTCAGATAGCCGCAGGTATTCTTAAAGGTCTTTGAAACAGCAGTGCCCTGGGCATTTGTATATGCAGCGTCATGGGTCTGTGAACTGATGATCGCAACAAAGCTCTCTAAGGATATGGCATTTGAAAAAATGAGGTACATGTCATATATGGTGGTGTAATGATTTTCATCAGGCAGACCACTTGGGTTTACAAAATTGCTGTTTGTGGCGCCGAAGCTCTTTGCAGTGCTGTTCATCAGCTTTGCAAACTCTTCTACAGAACCGCTGCAGTACTCTGCCAGTGCTATTGCGGCATCATTGCCACTCTCAAGCAAAAGTCCATACAATAAGTCCTGTACTGTGATGACGTCACCCTCCTTTAAGCCGCATACAGATGATGAATGACCCGGGTTTGCCGCGTCATGGCTTACAGTGACGGTTGCATTTAAATCACAGTTTTTAAGAATTATGTATGCAGTTAAAATCTTTGTAGTGCTTGCAGGGTAGAGCTTTTCAAACAGATTCTGGCTGTACAGCACCTGATGAGTGTCTATATTGAAGGCTCCGGCTCCCTCTGCGGTCTTTGCAAACTGCATATTGTCCTGACCAAAATTGACATCGTTTGTGACGCATAAATTGGAAGCAAAATAATTACTTCCGTTGTATCCGTTGATATAATCGGTGGAATACGTATCATATGCATTTTCAATCTTTGTGCCACATCCGGTCATAAAAACCGCTGCTATGCATGTCAGACATAGCAGTCGCTTGATTTTTTGTTTACTTGTACATCTCACGCCAGTCAAGATCTCCTCTGTCCAATGATAAAATGAGCAGCTCTGCTGTAGCCAGATTGGTGGCAAGTGGTATATTGTGCTCATCACAAATACGGAAAATGCTGTTTACCTCAGGCTCGTGTGGCTTAGGCTTTAATGGATCACGCAGAAAGATGACAAGGTCTATGTCATTGTGCTCTATCTGTGCTCCAAGCTGCTGGATGCCTCCTAAGTGTCCTGCAAGATATTTGTGTACTGAAAGGTTTGCAACCTCCTCTATCAGACGTCCGGTGGTGCCTGTCGCGTACAAATTATTCTTGCTTAAGATACCTCTGTATGCTATGCAGAAGTTCTGCATCAGTTTTTTCTTTGAATCATGTGCAACTAATCCTATGTTCATTGCTAACCTCCCTATGAATATTTCTTCGGCTGTAATCCTACATTCAGGACAATTCCCATTCCCATGTACAGTGAAACAAGCGACGTAAGTCCATAACTAACAAATGGAAGAGTCATACCGGTATTGGGCATAAGACCTGTGGCTACGCACAAATTGATAAAGGCCTGAAAGCCTATAAGTGCACCCATGCCACAGCATATGAGCTTTCCGCTTGTGTCCTTTGCCTTCCTTGCTATAAGTATACACTCAATTACGATAAGAAGCAAAAGAATTATTATACTGATTGTACCGATAAAGCCAAGCTCCTCTCCTGCAACGGCAAATATAAAATCTGTCTGAGGCTCTATGATGTAATTTGTGTTCTTCATAGAGGTGACTACCGAGTTGTTAAGTCCCTTGCCAAACAACTGCCCTGAGCCTATCGCCCAGATAGAGTTTCTCTGCTGTGCTGCCGTATCAGCGTAATTTGTCGGGTCAAGCCACGACATGATACGCGTGGCAGGATAAAAGCCCTTTTTGATAAGTGCCTCTGCATGTGTATATATGTAGCTAAGCACTATCAGAACTATCGGTACGGAAACTCCGAGTACCGGCATTATTATTTTATAACTTAATCCGCTAATAAACAAGAGGGCAGCGAAAATTAATGCGGTAAGAATTGTTGTTGAGTTGTCAGGCTGTTTATAAATGAGGAATAATGGTATTCCAACAAATATCACAGACAGTACAAGCGTCTTTACTGTGTTTATGGTTTCCTCATACTTGGCAAAGAAATAGGCAAAAAACAAAATTATTATAATTTTAGCAATCTCAGAAGGCTGGAATCTGATACCTCCAATCTTAAACCAGCGCTGTGCACCCTTAGCATCATCACCGGCAAATAGAACAAGTAACAGCAGCACAACCATGACGGCATAGTATATCCACACGAATTTGAGCAGAAATGAGTAATCTATCAGGGAAAGCACTATCATTATAATCAGTCCCATTATAAAGCCTATTATCTGCTTGCTTTGTACTGAGTGCTTGGCACTGCCTATCAGCAGTATGCCTATAATCGACAAAGCTATTATGTATATTACTAATTGAAAGTGATAATTCTTTAGTCTGTACTGTTTGAGCATTTTGTTACTTCCTATCTGTTATCTCTGTTATCCTAATTCTAAAACGTATTTATTAAAGGTTATTAATCGAATTTTTGTCGCGCATGATAATCCTTACCTCGTAAGCATCATCATTTATATTCATATGTCTTTGTATCACGCTTTTTATTTCTTTTTTAATCTGTGCCATGTTGTCTGAAGCAGATATTGTGCCCCTATCCTCTGCAAGTGCTATTTTAAGCCTTTTCTTCGCGTATTCTCCTGTTTTGGAAAATTTATGCATCATACAGCGGCACCTCGCATATCATCAGAGTAATGGATCAGCTGATCGGATATACGTGCAAATACAGGAGCAAGCCTGCTTTTAGTCTCGCGGACAGGTATTCCTCTGTTCTGGCAAATGATAACACTTTTGTCATAAGGAATAGTGCCAATAACCCTGGTTGAAAGAAGTGCTGTAATATCATTATCGGATATCATCTGATGCCTTCTTACCATATGCCTGTCATATGCATTGACAATGACTGATATATCGTCAAGATGTGCGCTGTCGAGCAGGCTTATACATCGCCTTGCATCGTGTATGGCAGATACATGCGGTGTGGTAACTACTATCGCACGGTCTGCAGGTGCGGCTGAAAACCAAAAGCCGCTGTCGATGCCCGCAGGGGAATCTATCAGACAATAATCAAAGCTTGATTTAAGCTCCTCTATAAGTATCTTGAAGCGTGCTTCATAGCTGCATAGCGTATCCATGGAGGGTGCTGCAGGAATTACATATAGATTGGGATACTTCTTATTGCGTATGATTGCCTGTCTGATGCGGCATGTGCGGTTTAGGATGTCGAGGATATTGTAATTGACCTTGTCCTCTATTCCCATTACCAGGTCTAGATTGCGAAGCCCCATGTCTGTATCGAGCATGATGACTTTTTTATCTAACTGTGAAAGTTCAACTCCGATGTTGGAAATAACCGTAGTTTTTCCAACACCGCCTTTTCCTGAAGTGAAAACTATTGCTTCACTCACAAAAATAAACCTCCTAGTCTGTTCTGGCACTTGAGCCTGATGAGTTAACACCCTCAGCCTTGACTGCGAGTAAATCGTCAAGTGACTCCAGATTGTAATAATATGAAATTATATTTCTGGATGCAGCTGCAGCATTGTGTGAGCTGTATCCATATGATATACGTGTAGCTATTGTAATTTCAGGATCGCTTGATGGAGCGTATCCTACAAACAGAGCGTGGTTTGGTCTTGTCTCAACCTGCTGTGCGGTTCCTGTCTTACCTGATACCTCAACGCCTGTAAATCCGCCAAATACATCGTGCAGGTCTTCGACCACCATACGCATTCCCTGATGGATGGCATCCCACTGGCTTTGAGTGAGTGTGCCTGATATATCGGTTGATTTTGAATCATACTGTTTGACTGTTTTGCCGTCTGCATCCACAATTTTATTCATCAGCTTGTAGTCATAAAGCTTTCCGGAAGCAACTGCTGTCACATATCTTGAAAGAGAAATAGTCGTAAAGTTGTTATTACTCTGTCCGATAGCTGCCATAACAGGATACTGTGTGGCAATGGATGGTGTCTTTTCTACTATCTCAACACCTGACTTTTGATCAAGTCCGTATATAGATGCATATTTTTGTATGTATTTCATACCATTTTCATCGTCATATGAACCGGTGTCCTTGCTTGCAAGCCGAAAGCCTGTTGTATAAAAGAATACGTTACATGAATCCCTTAAAGCCTCCGATACATTGTCCATACCATGTGCACCCGGATAAATCCAGCATTTTGGCTGATTGCTGATTTCTGTAAATATACCTGTACAATTTATTTTTGACGAGGTATCAATAACTCCCTCGGCAAGGCCTGCGGTGCTTGATACCATCTTGAAGGTAGATCCCGGTGCAGTCTGTTCCTGGGTGGCATAATTCCAAAGCGGGTTGGACTTGTCCTCTCTGAGCGACTGGTAGTAATCGGCATCTACAGTGTTTGCCAGCTTGTTGTTGTCATAGCCCGGATAGCTGACTAAAGCCTTTAGCTGTCCTGTCTTTGCATCAGTTATGACACATGAGCCTGTACATGGGTCAAGGGCAAGCTGTGCGGGTGTTATCTCTATATTGTTTATTTTGTCCATAAGAAATGCATATGGACTGATGGAACCATTGGCAATGTTATTTACCGTTGCATCGTCATAATCGAGTACACCCTGGTCAAAAAGCAAAAGGCATAGCTGCTGTCCTGTGACTGTTCCTGAATTTACCATATATTTGTAAATAATTTTGGCAAAGTCTTTATTGTCAGTCATGGCATCCCTGATATATGAACACAGTGCTGTATAAATCTCACTTGAATCAGCATATTTCTGGTCCACATCAAGCTTGGTGATGTCTATCCACTGCTTTGAAATGCAGTATTTGAGATAATCACGCGGCGAAAGTGTGCCTGCCTTCCATGAGGTGTATGTGGAATCAGAGGTATCTATCTGCTTGCTTAAAAGCAGTCCGTCATCGTTTAGCACAGACATAACACATGTAAAATAATCAAGTGTCTGCTCCGACATGGAAGCAGTGCCTGAGGTACCACCTTCAAGTTCAGCGTCGATAGTGGATAGTGCACTCTGCAGCTGACCGCTGAAGGAATTGTATATAGCCTGCTCAGTAGCTGATGCATCTGATGCATTGAAATGTGTCAGGTCAACTACATTGTTGTTGATCAATGCAAAGTAGACATCGTTTATAGGTATTTCACCGGATTTTATTTTGGAGTATACGATTCCGGCTATCTCCTGCTCCAACAGCTTGTAGGTTGCCTCCTGCAGCTTGATGTCAATGCTCAGGTAGACATCATTGCCGGAAACAGGATTTTCCTGGCTTATTACCTCGTTTATCTTGCCGACATTATTTACATATACCTGTTTTTCACCGTTTTTGCCTCGCAGATAGCTCTCATAGTACTGCTCTAAGCCGGATTTACCTACCATATCATTTTGTGTATATGAGTCATCATCCTTTGAGAGCTCATTGTACTCGTCTGTAGATATCTTGCCTGTGTATCCTATAAGCGATGAAATATATTCAGGATAGTTGTACTTACGTATGGTATCCTCCTCAATTGATACACCGGTAAGAGTATCTGAATGCTCATTGACATATGCGACTATGGAGTCATTTACATCCTTTGCAATGGTAGTGGTTTTGTATTTAGTGAATCGGTTCTGCTTTATGGCATATCGCATCACTACAATATCATAGGTGGCCTGTGTATCATACTTGCTGCTTATGTCAAAGCATTCGTTCTGGTCGGAGCTTAGGAAATCAATAACATTCTGGGCGCTGGCATTTGCCTCATCAAAGCCAAGTGACTTATTGTATTCGAGCTTGTCATATTTTTTTCCGAACACATCTGACAGAAATCTCTTTTTGGAGGTTTCAGAGGTGAAGGTGAAGCTGTATGTACCATCATCGTTTAAAACAATCGGAAAATCATTGTATATGGAGCCACCATTGTCTTTTATTACATTGATAATTTCATTAAGTTCTTTGTTTAAAAGACGGTTGTGCTCCTTTGTGGATGAATAGCTGCCGTTGTCTGAGATGACTACAGAGTATGCAAGCTGATTGTAAGCAAGCAGCTCCCCATTTACATCGTATATATTGCCTCTCGATGCCTCTATGGACAGTGGCTTTTTAATCAGCATTATGAAGTTTTTCTGATAATCCGCACCTTTAATTATCTGAAGGGTAAAGACTCTCTCGGCGAGCAGGGCAAACATGAGAACAATGACTGCCGCCAAAACAAAAAGTCTTGAGCTGAAAAATTTCTTCAGAAAGTCTTTTATATCATAAATCAAATTTCTTTGCTCTCCTTTTCTCGTGTGCTTCCAGCTTCTGGTTTACCTTAAGAAATACCAGATACAAAAGTATACTGATGACCATCGTGTATACAAATTCAGGTATAATAATTGACTTCAGATAGTACAAAAAGCTAAATCTGCCACGCAGTAAAAACATGAAAAAGTATACTACCAGATTGTATAACAAATCGCTGCCTCCTATCAGAAGCATAGGAAGCTTTATATCATCAGGATAGAATCTTTTTTGGAATAATCCATTGATAAAACCGATATACATATATATTAAAGCATACAGTCCTATATATTTTCCGCAAAATATGTCAATAAGCAGTCCGCAAAAGAAGCCTACCCACAGTCCCTCCTTTTTGCCACGCATGAAGCCGAAGGATGACACTGCTATAATCAGCAGGTTCGGTGAGATGTTGGCAAAGGAAAGACTCTTAAACAGCGTGGTCTGCAATACAAAGCATAAAGCTATAATTATAAATAAAACAATTCTACGTCTCATGCTGCTCCTTACTTGTTTTCGGTTGAATTTTCAGTCTGGCTGTCAGAGACATCCTCTGTACCTTCGGTGTTGTCAGCGCTCTTAGTGTCACCGGTCTGCTTAAGCTGTGTGATGACCATGACATTTTCAATATGCTCAAAATCGACAACCGGCGTGATAGTACCGGATTTTGTCAGATTGTTGGAATTATTTTCGATTTTTGTCACATAGCCAATCAGTATACCCTGCTGGTAACGGTCTGACACGTATGAGGTAACTACAGGATCTCCCTCTTTAACCTTGTTGTCATCGTCCTTTAGCTCTGTAAAGGTAATGACCTTGTCCTCGTTCATGGTTTTTATATTGCCACTGACTGTGAGGTTGTCCTCTGTGGTGGAAACCATGCCGCTGACCTTGCTCGCATCATCTATGATACAGCGTACCTTGGCAAAATTGTCGCCTGCATCGGTAACAATACCTACCAGTCCGCTTCCTGCAAGCACATTCATGCCTACGTCCACTCCATCCTTTTTTCCCTTGTCGATGGTAAATGTAGAAAACCAGTTTCCGCTGTCCTTAGCTATGACGCTGGCAGCAACCTTGGGATATGATGGATATTTGGCATCAAGGTCCAGAAGCTGTCTGTAATTGTTAAGCTCATACTGCTCAAGTTTGTTGGTTGTGAGCTGTGTTGTAAGCTCCTCAACCTCTGCCTTAAGCTTTTTGTTCTCTGCCTTGACATTTTTTAATGTGCGTATTTCTGTAACCTTGTCCGAAATGTGGCTTCCAAAGCTGTTTATGCCCTTTTGCATAGGAATGAATACATATCCGGCAGCAGTCTTAAGTGGGCCTCCGGATATGTTTAAGGTAAGGCTTAACAGCATGGTCACAAAGCAGACTGCTGTCATAATCAACAGTGTGTATCTGGCAGGCAGCTTTTTATTGTGCTTTCTCTTTCGATTGCGAAAATTCTTACTCATGTTAACCTCGGTTATTATTTTTTGATGCTGAACGGAAGTCTCTTATATTTTGAATCAGAAACTATTTGTATGAGACCGCGTACTGCGCTCTCCTCAGGACATTCTGAGCAGATGACCTTGATTCCGGTAATCTGTTCAAAGAGCTGGTCAAGTCCTGCAAGCTGTGAGCCGCCACCTGTGATATAAATGCCTGAATGGATGATATCCTTTGCAAGCTCAGGCGGAGTCTTCTCAAGAATCATTTTTATTGATGTGCATATAGACTCAAGGTTTGACTTCATAGCCTCGTAAACGACCTTTGAACCAATCTCCATCTCAATAGGCAGACCACTTACCACATCGCGTCCCACTACGACCATGCTGTCCTCTCTTCCCGGAAGAGCAGAGCCTATAGTTTCCTTCAACAGCTTGGCAGTCTTTTGCCCGATTACAAGATTGAACTCCTTTCGCACAAAGGAGATAATTGACTCGTCAAGTCTGTTGCCACCGAAATGAAGCAGGTCACTAAGCACCAGGCCACCGAGTGAAATAACGGATGTCTCTGTTGTGTCAGCGCCCATATCTACTATCATGACACCGGTTGGCTCGTTTACATCTATTCCAAGACCTACAGCATCAGCGATAGGCTTCTCACAGAGCATGACCTTTTTAGGCTTTGATTTGCTTTTATAGAAGAGCTCGTAGAATGCTCTTTTCTCTACATCTGTGATATCTGTCGGCACAGCGATGATGAACTCGGCATTTTTGATACGTGCCTTTGTCTTGTGCTCCAAAAAGTCAAAAATCATAGTCTGAAGCAGATTATAGTCAGCAATAACTCCCTCTACAACAGGAAATATGACGTTGATTGTCTCAGGCGCCTTTTCATACATGGCATATGCGCTGTCTCCATATGCATATATCTGATTTTTGTCTATTACGGCTATTGTGTTTTTCTCAAGCATTGTCTTGCCTGTAGCCTTTGAGTATACCTTGAAATTGTTTGTTCCCAGATCAATTCCGTAAACGTTGTTGCTCATAATAATTCTACCTCGTCTTCTGTTTATATAAGTTTATTTTCATAGAAGCTATAATATTCGTTATCTCCGATTATGATATGGTCACAAAGCTCTATGGAAAAAATCCCTGAGCCCTCAATTAATCTGTCTGTGACAGCAATATCATTTCTGCTGGGAGTACAATCTCCGCTTGGATGATTGTGCAATAAAACAAGCTTTGATGCATTTTTGTCCAGGGCGGTCCTGATGATGGAGCCTATGTCCACTACAGATGAGCTTAGTGAACCCTTGGATATGAACTTGTCTCCTAAGAATCTGCTTTTTACATCAAAATAGGCACAAATGACGACTTCATTTGTGAGATGCCTCATCTGCTCCATATAGTAGTCAGCTATTGTCTGAGGATTATTCATTCTGATGCTTTGAACCTTTTTTGTCTTTGCTATGCGAAGCGACAGCTCTGCTATCGCCTTAAGCTGTATAGCTTTTATCTGCCCTATCCCGGGAATACTAAGAAGCTCCTCATAGGACATCTCATAGAGATTGAGCAGATTGCCATGCCTGCCGGAAAGTATGTCCTGCGCAATATCAATCACAGTCTTGTCCCTTGTGCCGGTCTTTATAATGATGGCAAGTAAATCAGCGTCTGACAGGCCTGATGCTCCAAGCGATAAAAATTTCTCATATGGTCGCTCTGAAGCCGGCAGATTTTTAATTGTTTTGTTATTATGCATTAATCCCTTTCGCTTCTCCCAGGCGATTGACAACGGATTTAAGCAAAGTTTTCAGTTAATTGTAGCACACCTAATCCAGCTTAACAAGATTTCTCTCATAAAGTTTTTGTAAAGACATCAAAATTCCAAGCTTTGCATGGTACCATGTGAGTCCTCCCTGGAAATAAACCGCATATGGTGGCTTCACAGGGCCATCGGCAGAAAGCTCAATGGATGAGCCCTGCACAAATGCGCCTGCTGCCATGATGACATCACTGTCATAGCCCGGCATAGCCCATGGCTCAGGGGTCACATAGCTGTCTACAGGTGCTGCTGCCTGAATGCCTTCGCAGAATGCTATCATGGCGTCGCGGTTATTGAACTCTACAGCCTGTATGATATCGTGGCGGCTTTCAGTACCGTCAGGAACCACCTTAAAACCAAGCTTTTCATAGATTTTTGCAGCAAAGATTGCTCCCTTTAATGCTCCGCTTACGACAGTCGGTGCAAGGAAAAAGCCCTGATAAAATGACTGGATGACTCCGAGTGAAGCTCCAACCTCCTTGCCAAGTCCCGGAGATGTGAGACGGTATGCGGCATTTTCAACACATTCCTTTTTGCCGACAATATAGCCTCCGATTGGTGCAAGTCCGCCTCCCGGATTTTTGATCAGTGAGCCGACCATCATGTCCGCTCCAACCTGGATAGGCTCTGTATCCTCGACAAACTCACCGTAGCAGTTATCGACCATACAGATCACATCAGGCTTTATGCTCTTTACAAAGGCAATGAGTTCGCCTATTCTTTTGACCGAAAGTGTAGGTCTTGTAGCATAGCCCTTAGAGCGCTGGATTGTGACAAGCTTCGTTTTTTCATTGATGGCTTTCTTTATTCCGTCATAGTCAAACTCACCGTCAGGCAGCAAATCAACCTGCGCATATGTGATGCCGTACTCAGCAAGTGAGCCCTTTGAAGGGCGTATGCCTATTACCTCCTCAAGTGTATCGTAAGGCTTTCCGACAGGGCTTAAAAGCTCATCGCCCGGACGCAGGTTTGACATGAGGGCAAGTGCAAGTGCATGTGTACCGCAGGTAATCTGAGGCCTTACAAGTGCATCTTCTGCGCCAAAACAGTCTGCGTACACTCTCTCAAGTGTATCCCTTCCGAGGTCATTGTAGCCGTAGCCGCTTGATGCCTGGAAGCACTCTGCGCTCACCTTGTTTTTCTGCATGGCGGCTATGACCTTAAGCTGATTATACTCAGCATTTGTGTCTATTTTGTCAAAACGCTCCTTAAGCTCCTTTTCTACAGAGGTTCCGAAATCCAAAACCTCCTTTGATATTCCAAGTGTCTCATACTGCCTGTAAATGGCTTCATTGGTATCTAACAAATTATAATCCTCTTTTCTGCTAAAATTTCTTGTATTTTATTTAATATTTTATTATCATCATATGAATATTCATTTTTTTCTATCCATATGGTATCTTTTTCTCTCCTAAACCAGGTTAGCTGTCTCTTTGCAAAACGCCTTGACTCAAGCTTTACCTTGTCCACAGCCTCATCAAGTGAATATTCTCCATCAAGATATGCAAGGATTTCCTTATAGCCTATGCCCTTCATGGATACCATATCGCTTGTACAGCCCATTGCCTTTAGCTTTTTCACCTCATCGACAAGTCCGTTTGAAACCATGATATCAACTCTCTTATCTATCCTCTCATAGAGTCTTTGTCTTACATCATCCAGTACAAAATAGGCAAAGCTGTATGGAGACTGCTTGGCTCTTTCAGTCTCATTGTGCTTTGAAATCGGCTCATGGCAGGTGTGATAGTATTCAATTGCCCTGATGACGCGCTTTACGTTATTCTCATGGATGCTCTCGTAGGATGCAGGGTCGATATCCTTAAGCTTTTCATGCAGTGCATGGTTTCCGTGCTCGTTAGCAAAGTCGTAAAGGCTTTTTCTGTATGCCTCATCCACATCCTGCTTTGTGAAATCAATGTCATACAAAAGTGCCTGTATATAAAAGCCGGTGCCGCCGACAACTATCGGTATCTTTCCTGCTTCGTATATCTCATTAAGTGCTTTTTTTGCCATATCCTTGAAGATAAATACATTGAACTCGTCAGAGGGCTCAAGCTCATCTATCAGATAGTGCTTTATGCCGTCCATCTCATCGACTGTAACCTTCGCAGAGCCTATATCCATGTATTTGTATACCTGCATGGAATCCGCGGATATTATAGCACCATTTATTTTTTTTGCAAGCTCAATCGATAGAGCTGTCTTTCCTACTGCTGTCGGTCCTGTCAGGACAATCATCGGTTTTTGTGTCATATTGTACCTCAGTCCAAATGTGTATGTTGTCATACGATACGTTTGAATTTCTTTTCTATCTCATATTTGCTCATAGAGATGATGGTTGGTCTGCCGTGTGGGCAGTTGTAAGGATTGTCGAGTGACAAAAGCTCATCTATCAGTTCATTTATCTCACAAAGAGTAAGCTTGTCATTGCCCTTGACTGCTGCCTTGCACGACATGGATGCGACCTTTTCCGTGATGATATCAGGAGTCTGCCTGCCTGTCGCATTGGAAAAATCATCGAGCATCTCTATAAACAGATCCTTCATATCTATGTTAAACAAATTATCCGGAATTGCACTGATCATGTATTCCTTGCCGCCAAAATGCTCCACCTCATAGCCAAACTGTTCTATCTGCGGCCTGTATTTCTCAAGCATATCGCTTTCCTTTGCATCAAGAGTCATGACAATCGGAGGGCTTATGCGCTGTGAGGTGAAATCCTTATTGGCAAGTCTTGCCATTGTTTTTTCATACAGCACCTTCTCATGAGCTGCATGCTGGTCTATGATGTACAGCTTGTCCTCAAACTCTATGAGCCAGTATGTCTTAAAGAGCTGGCCTATGATGGAAAACTGCTTCTTGGCGCTTTCTGTAAGAAAAACCTTGTCGTAATCGCCAAGTGTCTGCTGGGTGCCGGTGACAACCTGTGCAGGTTCATACGCGGCTGAAATCTCAGGCTTTGGTTCCACTGAATTGCCGGTATGTACAACAGGCGTCGATGCAGATGTTTTAGCTTTCTGTTGGTTTAAAGTATTTTCTGTGAGAGGCTCATTAACAGCAGGTCCTTTTACAGTGGAGCTTTTTACAGTAGCTGTCACGCTCTGTCCGTACACGCTCCTTGATTCCGCTGCCCTCACCTCATTGATACGCCTCTTCTCAAACGGCTCCGGTATTGGCTCCTTATACTCATGCACTATCTTTTTAGGTGCCGGCGTACTGTCTACAGGCACCTCGGGAATCATCTCCTTATGAGATAGAATTGCATATATTGTGTCACACAATTCGACATATATCTCGTTGTTGTTGTCGAACCTAAGCTCCATCTTGGTCGGATGCACGTTGACATCCAGCTCACTGAAAAATGTAAAGTAAAGCACTGTAAACGGATACTGATGTTGCATTAGAAAGTTCTTGTAGGCCTCCTCGATAGCGCGTGACAATATATTGCTCTTTACATACCTGCCGTTTATGAAATAATTCTCATAATTTCTGTTGCCCCTCGTGATAACAGGCTTTCCTATAAAGCCCTCCACCTTAAAGTATTCGCATTCATGCTTCACCTCAAGCAGTGATGACGATATCTCGCGTCCGAATATATGGTATATGATATCCTTTCTGTTGCCGTTTCCGGAGGTATGAAGCTTTGTCTGGTTATTGTTTATGAACTTAAACGATATGTCAGGATGTGAAAGTGCAAGCTTTTCAACCATATCGCTTATGTAGCTGCCCTCTGTCTGTGCTGTCTTTAAAAACTTACGTCTTGCCGGAACATTATAAAACAAATCCTTTACTATGAAGGTAGTACCGTCCGGAGCACCGATTTCCTCGTTGGAAAGCTCCTTCGAGCCTTCAATCACATATCTGGTGCCGGTGAGCTCATCGTAGGTTTTTGTGATAAGCTCAACGCGGGCAACGGCCGAGATGCTTGACAGTGCCTCACCTCTGAAGCCGAGTGACTTTACTGTAAGTAAATCCTCAGCCGAGCGGATTTTACTCGTGCTGTGACGGTAAAATGCAACCGCAACCTGGTCTCTTTCAATTCCGCAGCCATTGTCAGTGATACGGATAAATGAAATTCCACCTTCCTTTATTTCGACAGTGATGGCTGTGGAGCCTGCATCTATGGCATTTTCCACCAGCTCCTTTACCACGGAGCACGGACGCTCAACAACCTCTCCTGCAGCTATTTTATCTATTGTTTCCTGATTTAATATGGCAATATTTGGCATTTTAATCCTTTCTACCAGCGGTTTTTAACCTTGTTCTGGAGCTGATACAGCTTGTTTAACGCATCAAGTGGTGTCATGTTGCCTATGTCTATGCTTCTAAGCTCGTCAATTATATCATCATCCTTCACTGTGTCGAAAAGCGAAATCTGTGTCATATCAACCTCGTCAAGGTGCTCCTTTTTATGCTTGTGGCCATTGTCAACGGATATGCTTTTTACAGTATCTGTGATATCATTTGCAAGAAGCTGTTCTGCGATTTCCTTGGCACGTTCTATGACTGAATCAGGCAGACCTGCAAGCTTTGCTACCTGTATACCGTAGCTTCTGTCAGCTCCACCCTTTACAATTTTTCTTAAGAAAACTATATCATCGCCCTTTTCCTTTACAGCGATGCAATAGTTATTTACACTGTCAAGCTTGCCCTCAAGCTCGGTGAGCTCGTGATAATGGGTTGCAAAAAGCGTCTTTGCTCCGAGGAGCTTTGGATTACTTATATGCTCTACAACTGCCCAGGCAATGCTTAGTCCGTCAAATGTACTCGTGCCTCGTCCAATCTCATCGAGAATGAGCAGGGATTTTGCGGTTGCATTTCTTAGTATATTTGCCACCTCGTTCATCTCAACCATAAATGTACTCTGGCCGCTTGCAAGGTCGTCAGATGCGCCGACTCGCGTGAAGATACGGTCTACAATACCTATATTTGCAGTTTGTGCAGGTACAAAGCTTCCAATCTGTGCCATGAGAACGATAAGTGCTGTCTGTCTCATGTAGGTGGATTTACCGGCCATGTTTGGCCCTGTGATGATTGAGATTCTGTTTTTGTGCTGATCCAGATATGTATCGTTTTCTATGAACATGTCATTTGTAATCATTTTTTCAACTACAGGATGACGTCCGTTTTTTATGTCTATTATTCCGCTTTCATTTATCTTTGGCTTGCAGTAATTATTCTGGCTGGCAACAAGAGCAAGCGAAGCAAAAACATCAATCTGTGCTATAGCTCTGGCTGTTTTCTGAATCCTTGAAACATTGTCGGAAATCTGTTTCCTTACATCACGAAACAGCTCATACTCTAGTGATGTGAGCCTGTCTTCAGCTCCAAGAATGGTATCTTCAAGCTCCTTAAGCTCCGGTGTGATGTAGCGCTCGGCATTGGTGAGTGTCTGCTTTCTCACGTAATAATCCGGAACCATATCCTTGAAGGAGTTTGTGACCTCAAGGTAATATCCAAATACCTTGTTATACTTGATTCTTAAGTTTTTGATGCCTGTTTTTTCACGTTCACCGGCCTCAAGCTCTGCAAGCCATGTCTTTCCCTTGGTTTTTGCGTCTCGAAGACGGTCAACCTCCTCGTTGTAGCCGGCTTTTATGATATCTCCGTCACGCTGTGAGATAGGCGGCTCATCCTCAATTGATGAAAGTAAAAGCTCATATATATCCTTAAGCTCGTCGAACTCTTCATTAATCTCATCGGTAAGCTCACACGGTATGTCTGAAAGCTGCTGCTTTATTGGTGGAAGCATTTTTAAAGAATCCCTGAAGGCAATAAGGTCGCGCGGATTGGCTGACTGGTAGGTGATTCTTGTGATGAGACGCTCAAGGTCATAAATAGGATTAAGGTATTCCCTGATTTCATCTCTTGTGATTTCGTTTGCATTAAGTGCTTCGATAAGCTTCTGGCGCTTTATTATCTCTGCCTTTTCGATAAGAGGCTGCTCGACATAGGTGCGAAGCAGTCTTGCTCCCATAGCCGTGCGTGTCTTATCGAGTACCCAAAGCAGTGAGCCTCTCTTTTGCTTTTCTCGAAGTGTTTCAACCAGCTCCAAATTACGTCTTGATGAGCTGTCTATTATCATATATTTGCCTATTGAGTACGGATGAAGCTCAAGTATATTGTCGAGCGAGTTCATCTGCGTTTCATAAAGGTACTTTAACAGGGCGCCGGCAGCTATGACTCCACTCTCATAATCCTCAAGCCCCAGAGCATTTATTGTCTGTACATGAAAATGTGAAAGCAGTGTCTCATTTGCAAGACCATCAGAAAAATACCATGAGTCGAGTGCTGAAACAGTAATTGACAGTCTGTTTTTCATATCGTCAACATCTATTCCGCTCATGTAGAAGGCCTCGTTGCATATGATTTCCGATGGATTAAATCTGCTCACCTCATCTAACAGCTTTCTTTCTGTATCCACCTCTGTCGTGAAAAAATCACCTGTTGTGACATCACAGGTCGCTATGCCGTATTTGTCCTCAGTGTATACAATCGACATTATGTAATTGTTTTTTGCCTCATCTAAAGAAGCCATATCAGTGTTTGTGCCAGGTGTCACAACACGGATTACCTCTCGCTTTACGATTCCCTTTGCCTGCTTTGGATCTTCCATCTGTTCACAGATAGCTACCTTGTGACCGTTTGATACGAGTCTGTTGATATATGAGTCTGCCGCATGAAACGGTACTCCACACATAGGAGCTCTTTCTTCAAGTCCACAGTTTTTGCCTGTGAGTGTAAGCTCAAGCTCCTTTGAAACCATTATCGCATCGTCAAAAAACATCTCATAGAAGTCTCCTAAGCGATAAAATAAAATACAATCCTTATATTGTTCTTTTGTCTGCAGATAATGCTGCATCATTGGTGATACTTCTGCCACGAATATTTCCTCTCTTTACGTGTATAAATATTATTCATGTGTATAAATATTATTTAAAATCCGGCCTATATTTTTTTATAATTGCTTCTGCGACCTTTATGCCGTCGATTGCCGCAGATGTAATGCCTCCTGCATAGCCTGCGCCTTCACCGCAAGGGTATACACCCGAGATGTTGCTCTCAAAGGATTCATCTCTTTTTATGCGAAGCGGAGAAGATGTGCGTGTCTCCATACCGGATAAAATTGCATCTTTTCTGTCAAAACCATGTATCAGATGACCAAAATGTTCCATTCCAAGCTTGAACGACTGCTCCATGTCAGCGTTCATCAGTCCGTTCAGCTTTGCAAAGACTGTGCTTCCCTTTGTACAGGAGCCAAAATCTCCGTATGCTGTTGTTAATCTGTCATCACAGAAATCACCGAAAAGCTGCTGTGGTATTAAACCATTGCCCCGCTTATAATTTTCTGTTTCAAGCTTTTCCTGATATCTCACTCCGGCGAGGGCATCATCTGCTCCGAAATCCTTCGGCGAAACAGATACTATGATGGCACTGTTCGCATTTTTGCTGTTTCTGTCGTGATAGCTCATGCCGTTAACCACCGTGTGATTTTCGGTTGACGATGAGTTGACCACATATCCTCCCGGACACATGCAGAATGAATAGACTCCTCTGCCATTCGGAAAATTGGATGTGACCTTGTATGGGCTTGGCGGAAGTATAATTTTCTTTTGAATACCATACTGTGATTCATCTATCATGCGCTGCGGATGCTCCACGCGAAAGCCGACTGCAAAGCTCTTGCATTCCATATCAAAGCCTTTGTTGTAAAGCATATCAAATGTATCTCTGGCGCTGTGTCCGAGTGCCAGAACGCATACATCTGTCTTTATCTCACTATTACTGTTACTGTCAGAATCCGTGTAAACGCTTAATAGCTTATTGGAAACTATGTCAAGATTGCTCACACAGGTGTCAAATACAAATGTAACCCCTTTGTCAACCAAAAACTCACGCATGTTGACAATTACTTCTGAAAGCACATCAGTACCAATATGTGGCTTGTTGTCATAAAGTATGGACGGATCTGCCCCAAATCGCACAAATGTCTCAAGCACAAGACGATTTCTGCCCGAAGGATCCTTTACGGATGTATTCAGCTTGCCGTCTGAAAAGGTTCCGGCACCGCCCTCACCAAACTGTACATTGCTTTTGGGATTAAGTATGCCGCTCTCCCAGAATTTTTGTACATCGCAGGTTCTTTTCTCAACCCGGCTGCCACGCTCGACAACTATCGGGCGAAAGCCTGCCTCTGCCAGTATATATGCACAAAACAGGCCGGCAGGACCTGCCCCTGCAATAACAGGTCGCCTGTCAAGCGATATATTTCCGTGCGCAGGTATCCGGTACTCTTTTTCTTTATATATGAGCACAGACGAGCTGGCTGCTCTTTTTACAATTGCTTCTTCGTTATTTTTTGTATCCTCTATCTCTACAGCAACTGAATATGTATAGAACAGCTCAGGCTTTTTACGCGCGTCAAGTGATTTCTTTAATATGCGGTATGTGAAGCCTGTCTTGGCATTGAGCTTAAGCATTTTTATTATTTTCTTTTTTAATGCCTCATCACTGTGCGTGACGGGGAGCTTTATCTGGTTAATTTTAATCATTTACTGCATTTCTCCTGCTATATATCCACTTGTCCATGCCCACTGCAGATTGTAGCCACCGCATATGCCGTCCACATCAAGCAGCTCGCCGCAAAAGTAAAGCCCCGGATGGATTTTGGACTCCAATGTACGTACATCTATTTCCTTTGTACATATGCCGCCTGCACACACCTGTGCAAATTCCACTCCTCTTGGCTTTTTTACCGAAACGGCTGTATGCTTTATTGAGCGGGTGAGACTTTTACAATCATCATCTGTCAACAGCCTTCCCTTTTTGTCAGGAGATACACCTGATTTGTGTATCAGCTCAAGAAGAAGCTTATTGTTTAAAAGTCCGTTAAGCATCTCATTTAGCGAGCGGTTGTCTGTCGTTGTAATGCTTCTGTCCTTTATGTACCCGTTAAGCTCATCATCACTAAAAGCCGGCAAAAAGTCAATTATCACCTCGACCCTTTGACCTTTATCGAGAGCTCTTGACATAAGACTTGAAATCTGAAAAACGGGTATGCCTGAAATGCCATAGTCAGCCAGTTGCAGCTCCCCTGTATTTTGCTCTGTCATTTGACCGTCTATCACGGATGCAACAGTGGCATCACACCTGACACCTGTAATCTTTTTAAAATTAAGACCATCACAGCTAAAGCCGCATAGTGCGGGCAGTGGCTTTTGGATATGATGCCCGAGAACTTCTATCATGCGAAACAGGCTTCCGTCACTTCCAAGCTTCGGGGACGCCGTAAGGCCACATGCTATGATAAGCCTTTTGGACTTAAAGCTGCCCTTGTCTGTTTGGATGCAGTAACCGACCAGGTCATCTGCCTTTTTATTAGCTGCCAGATTAGCAACAGAATTTGTGTCCTTAGCCGTAATCCTTGCAGCCTTGATTTCTGTAATTTTAATGCCTGTCTTCACATCCACGTGAAGCCTCATAAGCTCCATGCGAAAGGCTGCCACAACAGATGCAGCCTGCCTGGAATTCGGATAAATGTATCCGGAATTGTCATATGCAGGTATTCCAAGCCCTTTAAAAAAGCGTATTGTATCAGCATAATCAAATTGCGACAAACCGTTTTTAATCAGCGCTTTACTGCCGTGAAACTTGTTTACAGACATATCAGTGTTTGTGAAATTACACCTGCCGTTTCCTGTTGCAAGTATTTTCTTTCCTATATCATCCTTGTGCTCTAAAAGTGCCACACTTGCTCCATTTGATGCAGCAGTTGCTGCCGCCATCATCCCGGATGCACCGGCACCTATTATAATTACATCGTACATATTCTTTCCCCTAACTGATTTATTTTAACATTAACTTGAATAGCTTTCAAGAAAATCGTACAAATCAGTTTCGTTAAAAAAGTAAAGTCCATTTGTAACCTTATTTTTTACTTCATCGGGCAGTTCTTCAAAATACACGCCCGTATCAAAGTATTTTTCGTTTGCAGCACCATTGTATACAGACAGCATTCCGGAGTCATTTTTGATGCAATAGCTTGCGTTTTTTGCCTCATTTGAGGTCTGAAGACTTTCCTTTTTATCGTTTGCATCTTTATCCGTGTCCTTGCTTTGTGCAGTTATCGCTGCCTCGTCTGCTGCTCTTTGAGTATTGATTTTTTCTATCGTAAAAAGTGCAAGAAGAATTATAAAAATAGTTAAAAAACAGATACTGATTTTGCTTTTCATATTATCACCTCAAAATCAGTATCTGTAAATTTCTGTTATTTATTCAAATTTATAATAAATGACATTTTTTGGCCACCTTTATGATAAGTGTACCCTTTGGAAAATGTCTAAGCTCATCCTCTGTCAGTCCCTTGAGTAAAAGGAGTGCCACTGCATATGAGACAACCGCAATGATTGCGGCAATAATAAACGCAATAATCTCAATATGACATGCCTTGTAAAGTATAAAATATACTATATACGAAATAACTCCCATAATAAGTGAGCTGATGGCCGGAATGATAAAGGTCTTTTTAATTTCCTGCTTAAAGCCGCTGTACTTCTTTAAAGCCATGCTGTTCATAAAGCACATGAGCAGTGCGAAAAATGTATTAGCAAGCACTACTGCATGGATATTGAGCCTGAATATGAGCATAAGCAGTATGAGCACTATGACATGCGCTACAATTGATATCGCAGCGTTGATTACAGGAATTTTAAGCCTGTCAATTCCCTGCAGCAGTCCGTTTGACAGTGTGGAAAGTGAGTAAAATACTACCGCAACCGCACCGACATACATCATAAGTGATGCCTCTGCATTTGTTGCACGGGTGCTTGAAAAAAGTATATTAAATATCGGCAGTCCAAACACTGCAAGCCCTACTGCACAAGGGAAGGCGACAACCATGATAAAGCGTGTGGAAAGATTAATCTGTCCTCTCACTGCCTCCATGTCATCCCTGTGGTAGGCACCTGTAAGCACCGGTACAAAGGATGCTGCCATGGCTGATGCAATGGATATAGGCACATTAATCAAAAGCTTGTACTTTCCGGTGTATACACCCCACCATACATCTATATCATTCTGGGTGTAGCCCTGAAGCAGAGCAACCTGCTTGAATATACCCTGGTCTATGATACCACTGATATTGTAGATAGTAGTACTTAAAAGTACAGGAATAACCGTAATTACAAGAATCTTCATGGTGTAGCCAAATGAGCTCACCCTGACATTGCGCTCTTTTTTCATCTGCCTCTTGAACACCGTCATATAGATGGCAAAGATAAATACCACAAACAAAAGAGCTGCTACGGAGCCAAGCACTGTTCCGAGTGTACCGCCTGCTGCACCATATGCTGCGGCGTAATGCTCCTTGTCACCAAGCACTGCACCGATTCTGGTACCTGTTCTATAGAGCACATATGCGGCCCACACACTGACTATGGCGTTCACCACCTGCTCTATGATCTGTGAGACTGCACTCGGCATCATGGTGCCAAGTCCCTGAAAAAAGCCTCTGATAACACCTAGCACAGCAACTATCAAAAGTCCCGGAGCCAGCACTCTTAAGGCAAAAATACTGTACGGAGTATTAAGAAGCGTTGTTGCAAAGAAATTGCCTCCGAAAAACAGTATGAGTGCGACTGTTGTACCACTGATGGTTGCAAAAAGCAGCGCACACTTTAGTATCTGATAGGTCGCAGTCCGCCTCTTTTTTGCCATCTGGGCTGAAACCATCTTTGATACGGCAAGCGGTAAGCTGTATGATGAAATAATCAGCATGACATTGTATATTTCAAAAGCTGTGGAATAATAGCCGATTCCGATATCGCCCAATATACGCTGCATCGGTATACGATATATAAGTCCTATTATTCTGCTTATGATGGATGCTACGGCAAGTATAGAGCCTTGTACTAAGGCATTGCTTGCCCCGTTATTTTTTTTAGACATTTATAAATCCTCTGTTTCAATTGATAACCAGCTTAAATATTAGCGTGTTATACCTAAAGCGTCAAGTATTTTTCTCTGGTGCTCTTCCATTACGGCAGCCTCATCAGGTTCCATGTGGTCATAACCGAACAGATGAAGCATACTGTGTGTAATCAGAAAGGCAAACTCTCTTTTTTCGCTGTGTCCGTATTCTAAGGCCTGCTCCTTTACCTTGTCAACGGATATGATTATGTCACCGAGCATGACCTCTCCTGTATCGGGATTGAAATCATCCTCATTCTCATCTGAAAGGAACGAAAAATCCCCGGGTGCTTCATATGAAAGCATCGGAAAAGACAGCACATCGGTAGGCCTGTCTATCTGTCTGTACTCCTTATTTATGGCATGTATCCCATCGTTATCCGTCAGCGTCAGATTAACCTCCGCCTCATACGGAAAGCTCTCGTGCTCAAGTGAAGCATTTACAACAGCTTCCGCAACCTTTTCATAATCAAAATTAAAACTGCATTCTACCTCTTTTTCGATAAAAAAACTCATTTAAGCAGCTCCTCCTTTGTCAGATAGTCTCGTATTTTTAAAAAGTGATTCATGGATAGTCCTGATTCATCATACATTCCTGAGCTTGAAAGCTCATTCAATGTCTGGATAATAAGTATCTCGTGATTCCATTCACTGTCTGCCACATCGTTTTTGATATGGTCAAGCCTTACTATTAAAGCATCAACCATATGGATGAGTGCGGATTCAGGTGTCTGCGGGTGTCTTAGCTTGCCGTAGTACTCGTAGAGTATATTAGTCAGCTTTTCAGGAAAATGCATGGCTAATGCCTGTTCCACTCCCTCCATGACGCTTTTATGCCTCTGCCACTGTCCTATACGGTAATAAAAGCCTGCTGCTGCACATAGCGCTGTGTCCAGTCCTGCTGCCTTAGCCGCCTTTATGGCAATCGTCGATACGAAATTGCCATGATTGTATTCAGAAAAGTTATGCTCCTTAAGCTGCTTTACAGCAGGAAAATCCTCTTCTATTATCGCTATAAGCCTGTCATTTGTCTCATCGGCGCTTAGAGGCTTAAATACTCTGGCACAAATGATGCTGATAAGCGAAATAATCATGCCGCTTACAGCTCCGGTAATGAGTATGGAAGCAGAAAATTCCTTGGTTGACATATAATAGAATATGCCCGGTGTCACAATACTCATACTGATTGTGATAAGATATATGCATATCTGGAGCTTGTCCTCTCTGAGCATCTTTGCAAGGATTGCACCTGTGATTACAAGAAGCAGCTCACATACGAGCTCAAAGCAGTCACCGGATACAGTGATGGCAAGCAATATGCAAAAATAAGTACCGCCTATAAATGCCAGAAATTCATTGCCAATCAGACATAGCAGTATAGGAAAAATCATCACAGGCCTGCTGTACTGCGGCATAAAACCACTTATGATACACACTATAGAGCATATAATAAATGCAAACGTAAACCTAAGATAATCAGTTCTTGAGTTGTTTGACAGCTGCAGTGTGGTTCGCTCGTACTCAAGCTCAAACAAAAGCAGCATATAAAATATGATATCTAAAAAGCCCATGCATATCCACTCATCAGGATATACATCTCCTAACAGGCACAGCACAAATGAAAGCGCAAGGATTGATATGAAAATTGATATTAGTGATACAACCCTTCTCAATTGCCCTTCCTCTGCTTTCTTGCAGTCTTTGCAGTCTGCTTATTTTCATAATTATCATAAGCCTGAACGATTTTTTGTACAAGCGGATGACGCACGACATCCTTGCTTGTCAGATTGCATATGCCTATGTCATCTATGTTTTTAAGCACCCTAAGTGCCACATCAAGTCCTGATTTTGCTCCCGGTGCCAGATCCTTTTGAGTCGCATCACCTGTCACGACAACCTTTGAGCCAAAGCCGATTCGTGTAAGAAACATCTTCATCTGCGCAGGAGTGGTATTCTGCGCCTCATCGAGTATGATAAATGCATTGTCAAGTGTACGGCCTCTCATATACGCAAGAGGAGCCACCTCTATAAGGCCCTTTTCCATGTTGCGCTGGAAGCTCTCTGCTCCCATTATCTGATAAAGCGCATCATATAACGGTCTCAAATACGGGTCAATCTTGCTCTGCAAATCTCCCGGCAGAAAGCCCAGCTTCTCACCGGCTTCAATCGCCGGACGCGTCAGAATAATACGCCCCACCTGCTCATTTTTAAATGCTGTGATGGCCATTGCCATGGCAAGATAGGTCTTTCCTGTTCCGGCAGGTCCCATGCCAAACACAATCATCTTTTTCCTGATGGCATCGACATACTCCTTCTGGCCTATGGTCTTTGGCTTTACAGGCTTGCCGTTAATTGTGTGGCAAATGATATCCTTGTCAATCTCGACAATCTCACTGCCTCTATGCTCCTCCAAAAGAGCAAGAGCATAGTTTACATTCTGCTCTGTGATGACGTTTCCTCTCTTTGCAAGCGCAATGAGCTGCTCAAACACTTCCTTTGCGCCATCAATATTTCCCTGTGCACCGATAATCTTTAAGGAATCATCTCTTAAGACAAGCGTTACATGCAGTGTGCGCTCTATTTTTTTGGCGAAGGCATCAAACTGTCCGAAGACGTTTGGTATATATTCGCCGGGTATTTTTATAGATACTTCATTTAAACTCATTAGTTTATGTGCCTTTCAATCAAAAATATTTTTCATTATAACACAAAAATAAGATTTGTCATAATTTACCTGTAATTTATTCCCTCTGATATATCAATTTTCAGGGTGGTTTTTTCTATGTATATGCTGCACCATGTGATATCGGGATATTTTTCCTCGAGCTTCTTTTCAAGAAGGCTGTAATCAGCTCTCTTGTGACTGCCTATTGTTACATGTTCGCTCTCTAAAAGTGAGATGACTGACTCATCATAAGTGAAGCGGTTTCCATCAGGCACAATATGCCAGATTCTCATGCAGATGAGTGCATATATACCCAAAACACCGGTAATGGCAGCCGTAATAATACGTATTTTATATAGGAATGCTTTTATAGCAAAGTATCCCTGCCTTTTTACCACGAGAAGCTTCGTATGTGTCTTTTTCAGGTGCGGCTTCATGAGAAAAATATCGTTTGTACTGCAGCAGGCCTCATACTCCTTAGGACTTACATACTTAAGGTTCCATATTTTAATATGGTTTGCCGTGCACAGATTTGTGAATCGCCTGATATTGCAGCCTGTAAGCCTCACCCTTGCATAAGCTCTAATACTCATATATGACACCCTTTAAATGACCGGCTATTATTATTAAATCCTTTGTAAATTCCTTTATTTCAAGGCGGCTGCCGGATATTTTGATGGTACTGTCTGCTGCCCTTACAGTTACGGCCTTGTCCGAAAATGACAGAATCCCCTTGTGGTTTTCTATAGTCAGCTCATTATAACCATATGCTGTTACAATTGGAAGCCCAAGAACTATGTCCTTTGGAAGCTCGAACGAATCAGTTACTTTTTGCATCTTCATATATTAACATATGTTTATTTCGTCTGAATTATGCCGGCTATTTGTGGTACGGCTCATTATTGCTGATACGGAATGACCTGTAAATCTGCTCTAATAAAATAACGCGCATGAGCTGATGTGGGAATGTCATTTTAGAAAATGACAGCTTATAGTCAGCGCGCTTCAACACTTCATCGGACAGCCCCAGAGAGCCTCCTATTACAAATATAAGATGACTTTTGCCTCCTGTCATAAGCTTATCCATCTTCTGCGACAGCTCAACCGAATCAAGCTGCTTTCCATCTATCGCCAGACAAAATACATATGCATCGTCTTTTATATTTTTAAGAAGCCTCTCACCTTCTTTATTTTTTACGATGTCTATCTCTGTCTGTGTGGCCTGCTCGTTTGTCTTTTCATCGGAGACCTCAGTAATTTCAAGCTTACAGTAGCGGCTTAGACGCTTTGCGTACTCAGCAATCGCATCCCTGTAAAATTTTTCTTTAACTTTTCCTACACATAATATTGTAATTTTCATCGTTTCATTATAACATATAACTATAATTAAACAATATGGAGGCCATATGAAAATATACGTTGATGAACAAAAAAGATACGAGGATACCAAGGCAACCGGACAGTGCTTCACCGCAGTCGGTGCGATAGGGCTTATTGCTATTGTGCTGCTTGATACAGGAGTTATAAGCCTTGCCGCTTTAGATTCTGTAAACAAGCTCATGATTTCTATCGTAATGGGGCTTGTTTTCTTGATATTTTTTATCATAGGAATCAAGTCATTTATGGAGCTTAAGGACATTTCAAAAAAGATGGATAAGAATAATTCCCTCGAAAAGGAAATCATGGAGTATGTGACCGTCACTCATAGGGACGAGCTTATGGCTTTGGCATCATCAGATGAAAAAAGCGATGTAAGCTCAGGTGATTTATACTATAAAAGAGCTGAGCTTATCACATCAATCATTACCGAAAAATACAGCCTGCTTGAGGAAAGCTTCCTCGATCATATGGTTGAAGAAATTTATTCTAAAATTTATAGTGATATTGTCGAAGAATAGTGCTATAATAATTACAATTTATTTTTTATGAGGTGAACAAAATGAAAGAACTGCAAGATCGAATTCTCAAGGATGGCCAGGTAATTGGCACAAATATCTTAAAGGTCAACAAATTTATCAACCATCAGGTGGATCCGGTGCTTATGGAGCACATCGGTGAGGATTTCGCAAATCACTTTGCCGATAAGGGAATCACAAAGGTTGTCACAATAGAAAGCTCAGGAATTGCTCCTGCACTTATGGCAGCAGCCAAGATGAATGTACCGCTTGTTATTTTAAAGAAGCAGCCATCAAAGACATTACATAATGATCTGTACCAGACACAGGTTACTTCCTTTACAACAGAAAAGAGCTATGAGCTTACACTCGCGCGTGATGTTATTTCAGAGGATGACAATATTCTTTTGATTGATGATTTCATGGCTGATGGAGAGGCTGCTACAGGTGCTATCAGACTTCTTCGCATGGCTCACGCTACAGTTGCCGGTATAGGAATCCTTATCGAGAAGTCCTTCCAGCCGGGCAGAAGAAAAATCAACGAGCAGGGCTATGAGGTATACTCACTTGCACGAATCAAGTACATGGACGAGTATCAGATAGATTTTATTGAAGAAAATTAACTATTCAGATTTAATATTTGAAATCAATACGTATTATACACAAAATTCACTACCCTATTTACAGATTTATGAGTCTGTGAATGAGTAGTGGATTTTTTATTGTTAAAGTATAGATTTTATGCTAAACTGCTAGATTATGCTCCAAAATCGAAAAGTGAAAGCTGGTTTGACTCCGGCAGTGAACCAAGCAGTCCCAAATCTGACATGAGGTCTACGGCTGTTCGCGATACATGGGTTCTCTCCCTGAAATCGTCCTTTGACAGGAATGGGCCGTCCTTTGCCGCTTCTGAAATATAAATAGCGGCATTGTCACCGAGTCCGTCGATACTGTTTATGGCAGGCATGAGCTTTCCGTCAATTATCTGGAAACGGTTAGGGTGAGCTCTGTATATATCAAGAGGCATGAAATCAAAGCCTCTGGCATACATCTCCTGTACGATACGCATGTCCTTGAATACATCCTGCTCCTTATTGGACAGAGTATCCTTCCTTTTCTTATAGTCCTTCATGTAGTTTTCGAGCCTGTCCTTTCCCTGACACATGAGCTCATATGAAAAGCCTGTGGCACGGATTGAAAAGTATGCAGCGTAGTATGCAAGCGGATAAAAAACCTTACAGTAGGCGATTCTCCATGCCATCATAACATAAGCCGCAGCATGGGCCTTAGGGAACATGTACTTGATTTTCTCACATGACCAGATATACCAGTCAGGTACGCCATGCGCCTTCATATCCTCCTTCCACTCCGGCCACTGAGGACATTTGCCCTTTGCGATAATACCCTTTCGCACCTTCTCCATGATGTTGAAGGCTTCCTCCGATTCAAGTCCCATGGAAATCAGATAAGTCATGATATCATCTCTGGTACAGATACAGGTTGAAATGGTAGCTGTGCCCTCCTCGATAAGAGTCTGTGCATTGCCAAGCCATACGTCGGTACCGTGTGACAGTCCTGCAATACGGATGAGGTCAGAAAACTCCTTTGGCTTTGTATCAAGGAGCATGCCCATGGCAAAATCGGTACCAAACTCGGGTATACCTAAAGCTCCAAGCGGACAGCCATCGATGTCCTCAGGCTCTATGCCCAAAGCAGATGTGTCCTGAAACAGCGACATGACCGCCTTATCGTCTAACGGAATCTTTGTAGGGTCAACTCCTGTCAGATCCTGCAGCATACGAATCATGGTAGGATCATCGTGTCCGAGTATATCGAGCTTTAACAGGTTGTGGTCTATTGAATGGTAGTCAAAATGCGTTGTCGTGATGTCAACAGTCATATCATTGGCGGGATGCTGTACAGGTGTAAAGGTATTAATCTCCTCCCCCATCGGCAGCACGACTATACCGCCCGGATGCTGTCCCGTGGTACGGCGCACACCGACACAGCCCTGCACTATCCTGTCAATCTCACAGTTACGCTTTCTGACACCGCGCTCCTCGTAATAGTTTTTGATGTAACCAAATGCGGTCTTGTCCGCAAGTGTACCTATGGTTCCGGCTTTAAAGGTCTGTCCCTCTCCGAAAATAACCTCTGTATACTTATGAGCCTTTGACTGGTACTCACCGGAGAAGTTCAGATCGATATCCGGCTCCTTGTTTCCTTTGAAGCCGAGGAAGGTCTCAAATGGAATATCAAAGCCCTCCTTGCTTAACGGTCTGCCGCACTTTGGACAGAGCTTATCCGGCATATCACAGCCGCCACGGCCTGAAAATGCCTTAACCTCAGGCGAATCAAAATCACTGTATTTGCAGTGAGTACAAAGGTAGTGCGCATGCAGCGGGTTAACCTCTGTGATACCTGACATGGTTGCGACAAATGAGCTTCCTACGGAGCCTCGCGAGCCAACCAGATAGCCGTCCTCATTTGATTTCCACACAAGCTTCTGTGCGATGATGTACATTACGGCATAGCCGTTTGAAATAATAGAGTTAAGCTCTCTGTCAAGACGTTCCTTAACTATTGGCGGCAGCGGATCTCCGTACATCCTGTGAGCCTTGTTGTAGCAGATTTCACGAAGCATCCCGTCAGAGTTTTCAATGACCGGTGGACATTTATCAGGCCTTACCGGTGAGATACGCTCACACATATCTGCTATTTTATTGGTATTGGTGATGACTACCTCCTCAGCCTTTTTGCTTCCGAGATATTCAAACTCCTTAAGCATCTCCTCAGTGGTCCTTAAGTAAAGCGGCGCCTGCTCATCTGCGTCCTTAAAGCCCTTTCCTGCCATTATAATACGGCGGTATACCTCATCCTCTGGATTTAAGAAATGCACATCACAGGTTGCAACAACCAGCTTTCCGAATTCCTCTCCAAGCTTAACAATACGCTTATTTATATCGATAAGGTCATCGTTTGAAGCAATATCTGAATCCTCGTCACGTATCATAAATGCGTTGTTTCCAAGAGGCTGTATCTCCAGATAATCGTAGAAATTCACAAGTCTTGTGATTTCCTCCTGAGGACGTCCGTTTAAAATAGCCCTGTAAAGCTCTCCTGCCTCACAGGCTGAGCCTATCAAAAGTCCGTCACGGTACTTGTTAAACTCAGATTTTGGTATTCGTGGCCTCTTGTTGTAATACTTGATGTGTGACAGCGAGATAAGCCTGTATAGATTGGTACGCCCCTGGTCGCAGGTTGCGAGAATGATGGCGTGATATGTAGGCATCTTTCTTATCATCTCAACAGATGATTTAGCCAGTGCATTTACCTCATCTAAGCTCGATATGCCTCTGTCCTTCAGCTTTTCAATGAATTTGACAAATATCTCCGCTGTACATGCGGCATCATCCACTGCTCTGTGATGATGGTCAAGCGATATATTTAAAGCCTTGGCCACTGTATCCAGCTTAAATCTGTTTAGCTGTGGCAGAAGTACTCTCGCAAGAGCCACCGTGTCCACTATTGTAGGATTGCACTCCATGCCAAGCAGTGCGCAGTTTCGCTTTATAAAGCTCATATCAAAGTCAGCGTTGTGGGCAACCATAATACAGTCCTTGCAAAACTCCATAAACTGTGGCAGTATGACATCCACAGTAGGCGATGTGATAACCATGTCATCCCTTATCGAGGTGAGCTCCTCAATTCTGAACGGAATAGGCACCTCAGGGTTTATAAATGTGGAGTATCTGTCCACAATCTCACCACCGATGACCTTCACAGCACCTATTTCTATGATTTTATTCTTTTCCGGAGAAAAGCCTGTTGTCTCTATATCAAATACCACGTATTTATCATCCAGCAACTGCCCGGCTGCATTCTCCACAATATCCTTTGTATCATCGACCAGATATGCCTCCACACCGTAAATGACCTTGAATTTGTCGTCCACCGTATGGTTAGCGTCAGGGAATGCCTGCACATCACCGTGGTCTGTAATGGCAATGGCCTTGTGGCCCCAGCGCATGGCACATTTCACAATATCCTTTACGTCAGATACGCCATCCATGTCGCTCATCTTGGTGTGACAGTGAAGCTCAACACGCTTTTCGGCAGCAGTATCCTCCCTCTTTGAGGTAAAATCAGGTATCTTTTTAAGTCCAACAATTGAGCTTATTGACAAATCACTGTCATATTTATCTACAGTCACAACTCCCTTTGCCTTAACAAAGTTGCCCGGGGCAATATATGCAAGAATATCTGCTACGTCGTCATTTCTGGCGAAGAGCTTGAGCATGATGGTGTCTGTAAAGTCAGTGACTGCAAACATAATGATGGTCTTTTCGTTTCTGATTTCACGTGATTCAACTGTAAGGATCTTGCCCTTTATTGTAACCTCACCGATAGGACCGTCAATTTTTTCAATGGCCATCTCCTCATCATCAAAGCTTCTTCCGTACACGATATCCGGGTCATTGTCATATTTGCGTCTGAAATCGCCCCTGCGCTCGAACTTCTTCTCAAACTTCTTTTCAAACTTCTTCTCAGGTTTTTTCTCGAATTTTTTATCAGTATCCTGGCCTGTCTTTGATTCATTTTTCTTGTCTGAAGCTTTAGGCGCATCTGATGTGACACCTTTTTTTGCAGAGGATGCATTTTCATTGCCTCCTACAAACATTGCACCGTCATCGACAGCCACCTTAGCTTCTTCGTCACCGTCATCCTTTGCCATGGCAAATTTAGTGCGGGCTACAATATTTTTCACCTCCTGCTCAATCTGCTTGTCTGAATTCTGACGGTATTTGCTGATCTTTGGTTTTTCGTACTGCAAATTAACGATAAAATCCATTCCACAGCGCTCACAGAACACCTTCTCAAGAAATTCTATGACAGTATTGCCTCTGGTCTTTGCGATTATTGTCTCTTCAAGTGTGACTGTGACATGTGTATCATCTGTAAAGCTCCATTTTGAGGTGCGCAGCAGATTGTACAAAAGCACGCTGTGACTGTTTATTTCGTCAAGAATACTGTCAAAATAGACATCAAAAAGAGTCTTCGGTGTGTACTGCGAAGACAACTCGTAAGACTCTATAATTTTTACTGTGATATCTTTACTTTTAAAGATCTGTTTTTTAATGCTTTCCTCAAGCTTCCAGATATTTTTTTTGAAAATAAGGCGTTTTGCTTTTACATATATTTTGTAAAAATCTCTTGCATGGTTGACGGAAATTCTGGTGACATCTGCAGTTTCCAGCAGATTCTCCATATCCTTGTCCAGCTTAAGTGTAGGGAAAACTTCCTTAAATGTCTTTGTCAAAATTATTCACCCCAATGGTCAAGCTCATATTTCAATGCACCTAAAAGCTCGCTCTCAGGCACCTTTTTATATACCTCACCGTGCTTTATGATAAGGCCTTCGCCGATTCCTCCGGCCACACCAAGGTCTGCTTCCTTTGCTTCACCCGGTCCGTTTACGACACAGCCCATGACAGCAACCTTTATGTCAAGGTCATAGCCTGAAACCATTGTCTCCACCTGATTTGCAAGCCCGATAAGATCTATCTGTGTACGGCCGCAGGTAGGACATGAAACAACCTCTATGCCACCCTTCCTAAGCCCAAGTGTTTTTAAAATGAGCTTAGCAGACTTGATTTCTTCGAGAGGGCTTCCTGTGAGAGATACACGTATTGTATCACCAATGCCCTGGCTTAGTATCAGTCCAAGTCCGATGGCTGACTTTATATTGCCGCTTATTATTGTGCCTGCCTCTGTGATACCCACATGGAGCGGATGAGTAGTCTTATCTGAAATAAGCTCATGGGCTTTAACACACATCATGACATCTGACGATTTGATACTAATGACCAGATTGTCATAGCCCATATCCTCTATGAGCTTTACCTTGTCTAAAGCACTCTCAACAAGTCCCTCAGCTGTCACACCATGATACTTCTCTACCAGATCTTTTTCAAGGGAACCGCTGTTTACACCGACACGGATAGGAATATTTCTTTCCTTTGCCGCATCCACCACAGCCCTTACTCTTTCAGCACTTCCTATGTTGCCGGGGTTTATTCGGATCTTGTCGGCTCCGTTTTCAATTGCAGCTATTGCAAGCTTGTAATCAAAGTGTATATCTGCAACAAGCGGTATAGTAATTTGTTTCTTAATCTCCTTAAGTGCCTTTGCAGCCTCCATAGTAGGCACAGCACATCGGATTATGTCACAGCCCAAGGCTGTCAGGGCATTTATCTGTGCCACTGTGTCAGCAACATTCTCAGTCTTTGTATTTGTCATTGACTGTATGAGAATCGGGTTTCCTCCACCGATTACCTTATTTCCGATTTTTACTGTTTTTGTCTCCATGTGTATATCTCCAATCTGTTATAAAATCAGACAATTAGCTTTCTGATATCATTGAACATGACAACAACCATAAGAAGAAGTAAAAGCACGATGCCAACAAGATGCACATAGCCCTCCTTCTCAGGGTCTACTCTCTTTCTTCTTATAGCTTCAACTATCAAAAATACAAGTCTGCCACCATCAAGTGCCGGCAGTGGCAGCAGGTTCATCACACCGAGGTTTGCAGAAATCAACACTCCCCAGTTTAGCATATTTAGTATGCCAAGCCATACTCCCGACATCGAAACTGCCTGCTCATAGGTGTCTCCCATGTTCTTTACTATGCCGACAGGTCCACTTAAATTATTTACAGAGGCTGCTCCTGTGCAAAGCATCTTAAGCCCCTCTATTGTTGTATAAATGTTGTACTTCACCTCATAGCAGCTATATAGCAGCGCCTTTCCAAAGCCCGGCTTTGTACGCTCTCCCGATACATTGAAGCCATACAGATATCTCTTTGTTGTCTCATCATATTTAGGCTTTAATGTGGTGGTATGCCTTTTTCCGTCCCTAAGATATGTCACATCAACTGTTTCACCCTCATGAAGCATCGAATAGAGGCTTATCTCACGGTAAAAGTGTATATTTGTATTGTTCAGCTTTACAATCTCATCACCAGCCTTAATACCGGCCTCCTCAGCCGCATAGCCCTCAATAACACCGGCAAGCTTTGGACTGTCATAGCCTACAGAGCAGATAATAATGAGAGCAAAAATAAATGCCATGATAAAATTAAAAAACGGTCCGGCAAAAACAACACTTATTCGCGCCCACACGGATTTGTTGTTGAAGGCTCTGTCATCACCTGAGCTTTCATCCTCGCCCTCCATGATACACGCTCCACCAAACGGAAGCAGCTTTATGGAGTATTTGGTCTCTCCACGCTGCACTCCAAAAAGAGTCGGTCCAAGGCCCAGACAAAATTCATTGACCTTTATGCCATTTGCTTTTGCAAGCCAGAAATGTCCGAGCTCGTGAAAAATTACTATGATGCTGAATAATATGATTGCAATAATAATACTAATAATGTTCAAAATTACCACCTTTTACTGATATAGTCATACGCACACTGTTCTGTATCAAGTATCTCATCCACTGAAGGATTCTCAATAAATGATGCATTTTCCATACATGCCTCGATTATATCAATTATTTCCAGATATTTAATCTTTTTATTCAAAAACAGTGCCACTGCCCTCTCGTTTGCAGCATTGAAGGCCGTTGGAATATTGCCTCCCGTCCTTGCAGCCTTCATGGCGAGTGCAAGCCCTTTAAAGGTGTCAAGATCCGGTGCCTCAAAGGTCAGATCCTTGAGCTTAAAGAGATCAAGTCTGTCACCGGAAAGAGCCGGTCTGTTCGGATAATACAGGGCATACTGTATAGGTATACGCATATCGGGAGTACCAAGCTGTGCTATAACTGCTCCATCCGCATACTCGACAGCCGAGTGAATGACGCTCTGAGGATGCACCACAACCTGGATCTGTGATAAATCAACATCAAAAAGCCATTTTGCTTCAATCACCTCAAGCCCTTTATTGACCATGGTTGATGAATCAATAGTGATTTTCTGACCCATTGACCAATTTGGATGCTTTAATGCATCCTCCACCCTTATACCTTCAAGCTCAGAGAGCTTTTTGCCTCTGAACGGACCGCCGGATGCTGTCAGAAGAATCTTTTTAATAGGATTCATGGAATTTCCCTGCAGTGACTGGAAAATGGCACTGTGCTCACTGTCCACCGGTAGTATGGACACGCCGTATTCCTTTGCAAGCGGTATAATGATATGCCCCGCTGTAACAAGAGTCTCCTTATTTGCAAGTGCGATGGTCTTTTTTGCCTTGATTGCGGCAATTGTAGGACGGATGCCAAGCATACCGACAATTGCGGTTACAACTATATCGCAAGGCTCAATGGTGGCACATCTGATGAGACCATCCATGCCATAGCCCACCTCGATATCTGTGTCCGCAAGGCTTGTGCGAAGCTTTTTCGCGTCGTTTTCATCACTTACACTGACAAACTGTGGCTTGAATTCCCTAGCCTGTTTCTCTATAAGCGAAAGATTTTTTCCACAGGAAAGTGCTACAATCTGCATATCGCCGTGCTCTCTTACCACGTCAAGTGTCTGTGTCCCGATAGAGCCGGTAGAACCAAGTATTGATATTTTTTTCATGATAATTCCTCGATTTTTATTTTCTCAGTGGTTCTGAATAATTAACTTAGTTTTTTGTTCTCAATGGTTCTGAATAGTTACTTTTTAACTTAAAAAGTAGCTTGCCAGATAATAAATGATTGGTGCTGTTATAATCATGCTGTCAAAGCGGTCTAAAATACCGCCGTGTCCCGGAATCAGATGTCCGTAATCCTTGATATCATAATTACGCTTTATGGCTGATGCACACAAATCTCCAACCATTGAGATAAGGCCTGCAACAGCAGCGATGACAGCAAGTATAGCAATCTCTGTACCGTCTATATTCATGTGATTTCTGAATATAAAGCAGTATAAGGCTGTAAGAAGAGCGCTGCCAAGCACACCACCTACTGCACCCTCTATGGACTTCTTTGGTGAAAGCTTTGGCGCCATTTTGTGCTTTCCAATCAGCACTCCGACACAGTAGGCACATGTATCACAGCCCCATGAGCACAAAAATACCAAAAATGCAAGGTAAAGCCCGTTGTTGAGTGTGCGAATCTGGTAGACATATGAAAGCATTGCTCCCACATAAAACATACCAAAAAAGGCTGCCATGAGCTGCTTTGCATCATATTTCGGATATGAAAGCACATACACGAACATCAGTATGATAAGAAAGCCCATGAAAAGCATCATTACATCAGGTATAAAGCTCCACCTCAAGTTAATGTAATACAAAATCAGAGCAATATACGGTACAACTGATAAGAGTGATTTTTCAAACTTAAACACTCTGAAAAGCTCAAACATACCTATACATGAGATCAGAAGTGTAGAAAAAAGAAGCACCTCGTTTCCCGTTACTATAAGAAATATAGCGGCAATTACAAGAACTATACCGCTAAGAAGCCTTGTCTTAAACATTATTTATCCTCCGTGTCGTTTGTATCTTTTAATCCACCAAAGCGACGGTCTCTTTTATTATATGCATCTATAGCCTTTTTAAGCTCATTTTTATCAAATGCAGGCCATGGAACGTCTGTAAAATAAAACTCAGCATATGCAAGCTGCCAGAGCAGGTAGTTTGACAGGCGCTGCTCACCGCTTGTGCGGATAAGTAAATCAGGATCCGGAAGCTCTTTTGTGTCAAGATATGATGAGAATGTACCTGCATCTATATCATCTACAGACAGCTTTCCTTCATCATGGTCAGCTATCATATGCTTTACAGCACGTATCATCTCATCACGGCTTCCGTAATTAATTGCAATTGTCAGGTTAAGACCTGTATTTACTGATGAAACTTCTTCAAGGTTTCTTATTTTCTCCTGAAAATTCTCTGAAAGTCTGCTTATCTCACCAATTACGCGTACACGCATATTGTTTTTATTGGCAGTCTTTATACAGTTTTTAAGATAGCTTTCAAGAAGCTTCATTAGTGCAGCAACCTCAGACTCAGGGCGGTTCCAGTTCTCGGTGGAAAAGGCATAAAGTGTCAGATATTTAACACCGAGGTCATTTGCAGCCTTACAAATATTCTCAACATTTTTGGCTCCTACCGTGTGACCGTAGTTTCTCGGCATACCCTTGCTTTTGGCCCAGCGGCCGTTTCCGTCCAGGATGATTGCTATATGTTCCGGAGTACTCATATTTAATTTCCTTTCGTTTATGTATATTATATGTTTACAAGCATGACGCATCAGCTTTTTGTTCTCAATGGTTCTGAATAGTTACCAGAAAGTTACTAAATATGCTGTAATCTTTGCTGGTCACATTATTAGGTGTAAACAGTAAAAACGGGAATAAGTAAATAAGGGACACGAATAACATGTCCCTTGTTTGTATACGTGATATAAATACTATACAGTAAGTATCTCTTTACATTTTGCATCAACCGCGGCGTCAACCTTTGCAACAAACTTGTCGGTAAGCTTTTGAGCATCATCCTCAAGGCCTTTAATCTCGTCCTCTGAAATGCCCTCCTCTTTGCCGGTCTTCTTGATGCTGTCGATTGCATCCCTTCTGATATTGCGGACAGCAACCTTAGCTTCCTCACCCTTTTTCTTGATGTCCTTTGCAAGCTCCTTACGTCTCTCCTCTGTGAGCTCAGGGAAAACAAGTCTGATAAGCTTTCCATCGTTTGTAGGATTGATTCCGATGTCAGAGCAGTTGATTGCTTTCTCAATCTCCTTAACCATAGAAGCCTCCCATGGCTGAATCTGAATCATTCTAGGCTCCGGAACACTTACATTGGCTACACTCTGAATTGGTGAAGGTGTGCCGTAATAATCTACACGAAGCTTGTCAAGAATATGTGGATTGGCTCTTCCTGCACGGATGCCTGCATACTCTTCCTCGAGATTATTTAATGTTTTTTCCATTTTATCCTGGAAAGGGTTTAATCTTGAATCCATATTATCCTCCTGATATGCATTATATGCAATTTACTATACAGTAACCTTTGTACCGTTGAATTTGCCTGTAAGAGCATTTACAATGCTGTTTTCCTCATTGAGTCCGAATACATACATAGGCATCTTGTTCTCAAGGCACATGATAGACGCTGTGAGGTCTACTACTGCGAGCTTCTTCTCAACAACCTCTTCGATTGAAAGCTCATCATACTTCTTTGCAGCAGGATTGGTCTTTGGATCACTGTCATATACTCCGTCAATAGCCTTGGCAAGGTAAATACCATCTGCCTCAATCTCAATGGCACGAAGCACTGTGGCTGTGTCTGTTGAAAAATAAGGATGACCTGTGCCACCGGCAAAGAAAACAACCATATCATGTGCGAAATACTTGTTTGCTCTGTCCTTAGAGAAAAGCTTTGTCATGTTGCCACACTCAAACGGAGTGAGAACCGCTGTCTTCATTCCGACATATCTGAAAATCTCAGATACATAAATGCAGTTCATAACTGTAGCGAGCATGCCTATCTGGTCAGCTTTTGTGCGGTCGATGGTCTCACTTGTTCTGCCTCTCCAGAAGTTACCACCACCGATAACAATACCTACCTGTGTACCATTATCAACAATCTGTTTAACCTGTTTTGCAACTTCAATGACTGTTGCTTCGTCAAAGCCGTGGTGCTTATCACCGGCAAGTGCCTCACCACTTAATTTTAATAATATTCTACTCATATTTATTTACCCTCGAAAAGTCCCTGAACATCGATATCAGCGTATGTCTGAGAACAGAAGCCCTCGATAACGGCACCGTTGTTAATCTGTACTGAACGTGACTTGATATTACCCATGATAACTGCAGAAGTATCTACTACAACAGGTCCCTGAACATCAATATCACCCTTTACAGCGCCTGCAATAACTGCTGAAGCTGCAGAGATATTGCCGATAATAACAGATCCTGCACCTATCTTAACAGTTCCTGTTGAAGCAATTTCACCCTCAACCTTTGCTACATCTGCGAAAAACTCTGATGAATTTGTGTTACCGTTGATTGTTCCTGTAACAACAATCTTGCCATTACACATAACGTTTCCGTTGATTGTTCCCTGAATATCAAAGGATCCTGATGACTGCATATCACCTGTGAGTACAGTGCTTGCTGTGATGACAGATGTCTCATCCTGTACATTTCCTGATAAAACGTTGTTGTTAACTGGCTGTGTGCTTACTGGCTGTGGTATCTCATTCATTGGTAGTATCTGCTCCTCTTTTTGTGTATTGATTGTCTGCTCTGCGAAATTCTCGCTTGGAGTTGGTCTAGGTACAGCTGTCTCCTGTGGCTGCTCCTCGACATGCTCAAGTAATCCGTCGAGCTTTGAAAGCTCTGATGCAACGTCAACATTCTCACCTATAGTATCTACTACAAGGTTGTCCGCTGTCTGAGCCTTTGGCTCTACTTCCCTCTCAGGCACATCTCCGGGTACAAGCTCGTTTACTGCCTGCGAAAAATCATCCTTAAATTCTTTGAATAATCCCATGAATATTTCCTCCATTTATTATCTTATCCAACAGTATCTGATTTGATATATTGAACTTTATATGTATTGTTATCAATCGGCAATATTTCGGCACCCTGCGCTTTTATGCTTTCAACAAGCGGCTCAATAGCCTCTGCCGTGGTTGATCGGTTTGAATCATCATGTAATAGCACAACTGAATTGTCATATTTGGCAATACCTGAGGTGACATTATTGACAATATCATCGACACTGCAATTGTCTGCCGTATCACCAGAATTGACATTCCAGTCAAAGTATGTGATATGCTTCGAATTGAGTATCTTTACAAGCTCAACCATGTCTACATTGCTAATCTGGTTCATGCTGCCACCGGGAAAACGATAAATATCCGGTGCTGCTCCGGTCAGATTAGTAATATAATCACAAATCTGTGTCAGGTCATCGGTAAATGCCTCTGTGGATTCATAAATCTTACTGTATGAATTACTGTAGGAAGCCATCGCAATAGTGTGGCCGTCCTGCACTATACGCTTATAGACATCATCATACTTGCCGGAGGTATCTGCTGTTACAAAGAATGTGGCCTTAACGCCACATTTGGCCAGCGCATCTAAAATAGCCCCGGTGTTATCACCGGGAATACAATCAAAGGTAAGATATACCTTTCTTGTATCCCCATCATGATACACGTTGTCTTCTGACTCAAGCTGTTTTACAACAGCCTGAGTTTTCGCGCCAGAGTTTTCATCATCAGAAGCGGTGTCACCATCATCAGACTCCGTATCAGGAACTGTGCTTGATATGGCTGTGTTTAACTGCAGCTCGAGCTTGTATATTCTCGAATTCAGTTTTACGACCATGATGCCCAGTACAACTATGGCGAGGATAGATATTGCCATCCATATTGCTATAGTCATAATAATACTTGTCTTAATCCGGCTCACACGTTTACGACGCTCCTGCTGCTGTCTGGCTAATTCATTATCCCTTGAGTCCATATGCGTCTCCCATTATGAGTGATTTTGTTTCCTTTAACTATTTTACCATATTTTTATATCTTGTAAAGATAAAAAAATTCCGCAAAAGTTTAAAATTTAAACTTTTGCGGAACAGCATTCGTTTAATCAGTATAAAGATACAGTTTAGACTCCAGCCATCTGGGCAGCAACCTCAGCAGCGAAATCCTCCTGCTTCTTCTCCATACCCTCACCTACCTCGAAACGAACCATCTCGGTGATTGTAAGATCCTTAGAAACAGACTCAAGATACTTTGCAACTGACTGCTTTCCATCCTCTGCCTTAACATATGTCTGATCAAGAAGACAAATCTCTTTTAACTGCTTTGATACACGACCCTCAACAAGTCCGTTGAACATCTTCTCAGCTGCGATAGACTCCTTGTCTGCCATAGCAAGCTCACCAAGCTTTGCCTTAGCAGCATCTGATAAGAAGTTCCATACATAGTTCATGTTGTTCTTGTGCTCGTTGAAGTTGTTGATATCATCATCGCTCCAAAGCTTCTCATTAATAGCCTTGTCAATTAACTTGTTGAGAATAGGCTTTGGAAGAGTTGTAGCATCATTTAATGCACTGTCAACAGTAATCTCTCTAAGCTTTGCAAGCTCATCATCAGAGATATCGTTTCTGCTGATGTACTGTGGGTTCATAGCTGCAACCTGCATAGCGATATTTGTGATTGCCTCTTTAGCTGCATCATCTGTTGCACCATTTGCTGCAATGATAACACCGATTCTTCCACCACCATGGATGTAAGATGTAACAACATCACCTGTAACCTTTGCAAATCTACGAACAGATAACTTCTCTCCGATTGTAGCTGTCTTCTCTACAAGAAGCTCGCTAAGTCCGTTTGTTGCAAGAAGAGCATCGATATCCTCTCCGTTTGCACCACCATTTAAATCAGAAGCAAGTGCTGTATCAGCTACAGTCTGAACAAACTCCTGGAATGTCTCGTTCTTAGCAACGAAATCTGTCTCAGAGTTAACCTCTGCTACAACTGCAACGTTTCCGTTTACGGCAACACGTGCAATTCCCTCAGCGGCAATTCTGCTCTGCTTCTTTTCCATCTTAGCTGCACCGCTTTTTCTTAATACCTCAACAGCGGCATCCATATCACCGTTTGTCTCTGTTAAAGCCTTTTTGCAGTCCATCATACCTGCGCCTGTCATTTCACGCAGCTCTTTTACCATACCTGCTGTAATAGCCATTTGATTATCCTCCGATATTAATCTGTTTTATTCCTCAACTGTCTCTTCAGAAGCTTCCTCAGCAGTAACCTCTTCCTCAGCTCCCTGCTTTGCCTCGATAACAGCATCTGCCATCTTAGATACGATTAATTTAACGGCTCTGATAGCATCATCATTTCCAGGGATAACATAATCTAACTCGTCAGGATCACAGTTTGTATCAGCGATACCGATAAGAGTGATTCCAAGTGCCTGAGCCTCTTTAATACAGATACGCTCCTTCTTAGGATCTACTACGAAGATTGCATCAGGGATTCTCTTCATATCCTTGATTCCGCCAAGGTTCTTCTCAAGCTTATCCCACTCCTTCTTGAGTGCGATAACTTCCTTCTTAGGAAGAACATCGAATGTGCCATCCTCTGCCATTGTCTCGATAGCTTTAAGTCTTGCAATACGGCTCTCGATTGTGCGGAAGTTTGTAAGCATTCCACCTAACCATCTCTCGTTTACATAGTACATACCGCAACGCTCTGCCTCAGTCTTTATAGCATCCTGAGCCTGCTTCTTTGTACCTACGAAAAGGATTGTACCACCCTGAGCAGCGATATCAGATACTGCATCATATGCCTCATCAACCTTTCCTACAGACTTCTGTAAGTCGATGATGTAGATACCATTACGCTCTGTGTAGATGTAAGGAGCCATTTTAGGGTTCCATCTTCTTGTCTGATGTCCGAAATGAACACCTGCCTCGAGTAACTGTTTCATTGAAATTACGCTCATTTTATTTACCTCCGTTTGGTTATTAATCTTCCGTGTGTTTCCAATTAGATCAGCCACCGGTAAGCGTTATCCGGCACCGGCGATCATCCACACACGTGCTTTATAGTATTTAAGCCTTTGGAATTATAACATACCAAAGGCTTATATGCAAGTAAAAAATTTATTTCTGTGTCAGAATTGTGATTATGTCATCATATGATGCCCCCTGCGGGATTGAATGATCACCATCTGCTATAAAATGATCAGCTCCCTTTTGTCCCATATAAATGCGAAATTGTTCAGCATCATCCACAAGCCCTAAAGCTTTAAGCTTTTCCGCAATGGTACGGCAGGTGTCCTGCCTTGTTACCGTAATGGTGTATGTTGTAGCGGCAGTATCCTGTGGTGTAACAGTCTCAGGCTGTGCATCTGCCGCCGGAACTACAGCTTCCTGCTGTGTGTCCTCCTGCGTGGTCTGGCTGTCCTGCATCTGGCTGTCCTGTTCAGCTTCAGCTTTTTGGGAAGAATCGTCGGAATTTGCGGCAGATGAGTCTGTTTTTTCACTATTATATTCGTCTGCAACTGTCCCGGAAGACTTCTTTGCCTCAACCATACCAAGTGTTTTGGCTTTTTCTATTATTTCTGTATCAGACATGGACTGCTTATTGCCGTGAAAACCAATCGTCATGATTATTACCGCAAAAATAATACCAAGACCAAGTCCTCGCAAATAGTATTTTAATCTCACTTTATTTGCCCTCTTTATATAAATCTATTATAAGCTTTACCTCTCCGGTACCAAGAGACAAAAGCTTTGCTATCTCTACATTGCTCTTGCCGGCCTTATAAAGCTTAAGGATTTCATGTGTGTGGTTTATTATATCAGCGTTTGCATTGCTGCCTGCGGGTGTACCCAAAGCAGCATCAGAGGCTTCGACCGATATAGGGGCTGCGGCAGCCGGTGCAGCTGTTGCTTTTATCTCTGACACACGGACAGCTTCGGCAGGCTGGGTTCTTTTGACACCGGAAATATCTATACCTGTCATCTGCTTCATGGCAGGCTTTGTATCCTGCTGCATTGTGCCGGGCTTAGGCTCTGCCGGCTTTTGTACGGCTATAGCCGGTTTTTCAGCCCTCTTTTCAGAGTCAGCAGAAAGAGGCTCAAAGGAGCTTCTAAGTCTTGATGATGCTTTTTCAATATCGCCTGAAAGTTGTGTAAGCTCATCATGCTTGTCATTTAGCATACTGTATAAAAACATTATTTCATTGTGAGCCTTGTTTATCGAATCAAGCACTGTATCGGAATATTCATTTATCGCCAATATTTTGGAATTTGCTTCCTTTTCAAGACTTCGCTTTGTCTCATCCTGTTTTTGTGTTATTTCCTCGTCCAAGGCATCACTTAAGTCCTTTTTGGCTGCAGTAACTTCTTTTTCAGTTATTATTTTTAATTCCTCAGCACTCATATCTGCTATTTTGTCTAAATCCTTATGCGAAAGCTTGTCATTTACCATAAAGCTTCCTATAAGAAAAACAACACCTATGATGATGAGAGTTATTTCTAATGTTGTCATATAAACCTCTGCACTCTTATGCGTTTGTAAGTATATTCATATAAGGGCCCATGACCTTACGCATTTTAATCAGTCCCTTTGTGTGAAGCTGTGATACTCTTGATTCTGAAACCTCGAGGATATTGCTTATTTCTTTGAGGGTAAGATCCTCATAATAGTATAATTCAATAACCCTTCGCTCCTTCTCGGTCAGATTGTCAAGCGACTTAACAAGCATTGTTTTCAGCTCCTCCTGTGTAATAATATCCTCAGGCTGTGCATAATGTGAATTGTGTACAGCATCCACGACAGGCTCAGGGCCTGCCTCTTCAAATTCGTCGAGAGATACTATATTTGTTACTTTAAGCTGTGATTGCCAGCTGCAAAGCTCATCCTCTGAGATAGAAAGCTCCTTTGCCAGATCGGTATCATTTGCTGTTTTGCCTGTACGCAGCTCTATGTTCTTTATTGCCTCGTCTATTTTTCTTTGTCTTTGTCTGACTGTTCTTGGAATCCAGTCCATTTTCCTTATCTGATCAAGTATGGATCCGCGGATTCTCAGACTTGCATATGTCTCAAATTTGACATTTTTTTCAAGATTAAACTTGTCTATGGCATCAATGAGGCCAAATATCCCATAGCTTACCAGGTCATCATACTCCACATTATGCCCCAGATACATACTGAGGCGTCCTGCCACAAGCCTGACAAGCTGTGCATATTCTATTATGAGCTGTTCCCGTAGCTTAGGAGTGGGATTCTTTTGATATTCCTCCCACAGCTTTTCCTTTTCTATAGCTTTCATTATGCCCCCTGTTTATCAGTTTATTATTCTGCAGCTAGCCGTTTTGCTTATCATCGTCATTATCGTTATCCAAGGCTATTGAATCATCCGGCTGTGCTTCATTCGCCTCTGCTTTACTTTGTCTGTCTTCCATCGCCTTAAAAGCACAGCTTAAAACAGCTTTAAGTATTGCTCCGATTATATAGAATACCACAAGCACAGCTAAAAGTCTTGTGGTAAAGCTCATCAGATCAACCTTCTGCCGCAGGGATATAATACTGCATACGAAGCCTGCTAAAAGCATAACAAGAGATGGTAATAAATTATTCTTCATGTTAAATCACCTTTTGCTCTTTTCCGACTGCTTTGATGATATAGTCACCGGTTTCACAGTCAAGTATAACAGTTCTTCCGTAATTGAGACCGGTATCCTGTGCCTTAAGAGGAATTTTAAGCTCAGAAAGCACATGCTTTGCCATATCTGTATTGCGATCCCCCACATTTCCGATTGTAGAATTGCCTGACATCTCGAACATCTTAGCTCCACCGGCAATCTTTGCAACCATACGTCTGGGATTTGCCCCATTGCTTATCATTTGATTATAAAGCTCCCTGATTCCGGTATCACCAAACTTGGCTATATTTGTATTATTTCTGAGTTTGGTGCTGTCAGGCAGCATATAGTGTACAAGCCCGCCGATTTTTGAAACCGGATCATAAAGTGTAAGTCCAATGCATGAACCAAGTCCAAGTGTGGTCAGAGAATCAGGGGCTTTGGCAACCTTAAGGTCTGCCATTGATACTTTAATAGTACTTGCCATATAGATTCTCCTAAATACTAATTCCTAAAGCCGATAAAATGTTATCATATGAATCCGGATCAGGCATAAGGATAAAGTATCCGTTCATCATTATATCATCACCAAACTCCGTTTCTATAAAAAGTGCATTGTCACCGTATTGTCCAAACTGAATTGCCGGCACACTTAATATGGAAGCCGCCATATCTACGGCAATATATGGAACAGAAGGCAGAATCGTAAGATTTGTCATGGTTGAAAGTGCTGACAAATATGCGCCTGCTATTATGTTTCCTATCTCCTTCATGGCAGATAGATCCATCTCGTCAAACGGCTCATTATAGTCCTGTGGTCTGCCCATCAGCTTATTTACCAGAAAGTGTGCTGCAGGAAGCTTCATGAGAAACATCATACTGCCTGAGATATCGTTGGTAACCTCAAGAAATATACCAACTATTGTCTCTTCCTCCGGACATATGGCATCTCCCAGCTTTGTCGCATCCATTAACAGAACTCTCGGAACCTCCATTTTCATGGTAGTGCCAAGCATGCCGGCAATCGCTGTTGTGGCATTGCCGGCACCTATATTTCCGATTTCCTTAAGGACATCCATATACATCGAATTGACATTATCTAAAGAAAATTCACTCATCGTATTCACCCTTTTATTTATTAAAACTTATATAGTGAGGCTTTCACACCTCACTATACACTGCTTCAAATCAGTTATTGTCCTTATCTGTGACGATTGAGCCTATTTCAAACAGAGAAATCAGTTCATCTCCGTTTTTACCTATACCGTTTATAAACAGCTCCTTCCCTGTAGATGAAGCATCAATATTAGGCTTGTCTATTTCGTCAACCACAAGTGTGACAACTTCACAAACCTCATCGACAATCAGACCTATCTCGCCCTTTTCCTCGAGCTTTAGGATAATTATTCTGGTTGATGATGTATATACATCATCGTCCAGTCCCATTTTTATACGGGCACTCATTACCGGAACGATATCTCCACGCAGATTTATGATACCCTTAAAGTACTTCTGCGCCTTTGGCACTCTTGTAATCTTTTGCATTCTGACGATATTATCAACATAGCCTATATCAATTCCGAATTTTTCTTCGCCTATTTTGACTGAAATATATTGCTTTGTTTCTTTTTCCTGTATATCAAATTCATTGTCTGGCATGTACTTCCCCTCCATTACATAAGTGTATTTACATCAAGTATCAAAGCTACATCACCATCTCCAAGTATTGTCGCTCCGCTGATAAGCTTGTTGCCGTTTATGTATTTTCCTAAAGACTTGATTACAATCTCCTGCTGTCCGATTAGATTGTCAACCACAAGACCTGCCTGCTGATCTCCCTTTTGGACAATTACTACAGTAAGATGATCCGGCTCCTGCTCCTTTGGCTCAATGTCAAGCATCTTGTCGAGGCGGATGATTGGAATAACGCTTCCACGCAGGTGGATAACCTCCTTGGCCTGTACATATTTGATATCCTTTACAGGAATATCCTCTATATTTGAGATAGAACCAAGTGCGATGGCATATATTTCATCACGGATTTCGACCATGAGAGCCTGAATGATTGCAAGTGTAAGAGGAAGACGTACAGTAAATGTAGTACCCTTACCAAGCTCGGTTGAAACCGATACATCACCACCCAGCTGTTCAATGCCGGATTTAACAACATCAAGACCAACTCCTCGTCCGGAGATATCGGTAATCTGCTTTGCCATTGAAAAGCTTGGCATGAAAAGGAAGTTGATGATATCCTTCTGAGATAGATTTTCAGCCTGTTCAGCTGTCACTATGCCACGCTCTATAGCCTTGGCCTTTACGGCTTCGGTATTGATTCCGTTTCCATCGTCACCAACCTTTATGACTACGTTGTTGCCCTCCTGGTATGCATTCAGGAAAATAGTACCTACCTCAGGCTTTCCGCGCTCAAGTCTGACCTCATTGCTTTCAAGTCCATGGTCAGCACTGTTTCTAAGCAGATGCTGCAGAGGATCTCCTATCTGATCAACAACTGTACGGTCCAGCTCGGTATCTTCACCGGTTATGACAAGATTCATCTTCTTATTCAGAGTACGGGAAAGATCTCTTATCATTCTAGGATATTTCTGTGTAACACTTTCAATAGGAACCATTCGTACCTTCATGACAGATTCATGAAGATTGGTTGTGATTCTTTCCAGATACTCAATCTGTTCATGGAATGACTGGTTATTATTGTTTTCTCCATCAGATGAGCTCATGGCTACAAGAGAGTTCTTTGCAATAATAAGCTCAGATACCTGATTCATAAGCATATCAAGCTTTTCGATATCTACTCTGACAGTTCTGCTTGTAGTAGCTTTTTTGTGAGAAACTGCCTGCTTTTGAGAGTCATTTGATGCCTTTGGCTTTGCAGTCTCGGTCTTTGCTGCCGGAGCCTTTTCCTCTTTCTTTTCCTCGGAAGCCTTTTGTGTCTCTTCAGAAGCCTGTGCTGTCTGCTCAGCTTCACCCTCTATGTGAAACTCAGTGATCTCTTTTCCGAAAACCTTATCTATCTCAGATACGTTTGAGGCTGCATGCTCTAATTTATCAAAGGACTCGCCGGATGCAACATAAAAGCTGAACGATAAATCAAATTTCTCGTCCTCAATATCCTGTGAGCTTGGTCTGTAAACCACAATCTGTCCCAGCTCCTCAACTGCCCTGAAAACAAGAAAAGCCCTTGCAGCCTTGAGCAGACAGTCGCTTGCTACTGTAACTGTCATGCCGTATATTTTAAGTCCTGCTGAAATTGCCTCGTCAATTAGATTTTTCTCGTTATTTGTCAGTTCGATTGTATCAAGTACGTTTGGAGAAGCATCTGATGAAGCCTGTGTTTTTGCTTCATTCACTGTTTCCTGAGCCTCAGCCTGTTTGCTTACAGGCTGTCCGTTTGCTTTTGCAATAAAATCGTTGAGCTCCTTTATGATAACCTCATTGTCATCGGTACCCTCATCAGATGTGGATTTGATATTCTCGACATAGCTGTCTATAGCGTCAAGACACTTAAAGAGCAGATCAATCATTGAGCTGTCCACTTTTATTTTATCGCTTCTGACCTCCTGAAATACGTTTTCCATATCATGGGTAAGGTGCTGCATGCGCTTAAAGCCCATTGTACCTGCCATACCCTTTAAGGAGTGAGCCGCACGGAAAATCTCATTTATAGTGTCTTTGTTTTCCGGCTCCTGCTCAAGAGTCATGATACAGTCAGATAAGGTCTGAATATGCTCTGAACTTTCATCAATAAAAATTTCTAGATACTGGCTAACATCCATTTTATTTTACCCCCACATTTTTTGTGATAGCTTTGGCAACATCTGATAATGTAACGACTTCATCAACCACACCTGCCTCATAGATAGCTCTTGGCATGCCATACACCACACTTGATTTCTCGTCCTGTGCAATGACATAGATAGGCTTTGATTTGCCAAGTGAAAGAATGCCGTTCGTGCCGTCTGCACCCATACCTGTAAGTACAACACAAACAACCTCATCATAATTAGAGGATGTTAGTGAATCGAACATGATATTGGCACAAGGCTTTAGTCCTCCGATAGGTGGCATATCATTAAATGATATAACGTGTGAAGCACCTGATTTCTTTACAGCTATATGTGTACCGCCCGGAGCTATATACACTACTCCGTTTTTAAGCACCTCACCGTTTGAAGCCTCCTTCACCTGAACCTGACTTAACTCATTAAGGCGCTCAGCCATGCTCTTTGTAAAGCCGGCAGGCATATGCTGTACTAAAACAACCGGTGCTGAAAGATCGGCCGGAAGAAACGGTATCACACTCTGCAGTGCCTTTGGACCACCTGTAGATGATGCAATTGCAACGATTTTATTGCTGCCTGTTGCCTTGTGTTTGTTTACAATAGCACCGGCTTTCTTTTCAACAGCTGTGACATTGCGTGAAGCACTATGGACAGTTGCGGTTCTTATGGCAGCTTGTACAACCTTTAGTAAAGTTTCCTTAAACTGATTTCCCTTTGCCTCTATGATATTGTTTGGTTTTGTGACGAAATCAAAGGCACCAAGCTCTAACGATTTGATGGCTTCATCTGCACCCTTGACGGTCAGAGTGCTAACCACCACTACAGGTGTTTTTATGCTCTCCTTCTGCAGATGTGAAAGCAGCTCGAGTCCATTCATCCTCGGCATATTTATGTCAAGAATAACAGCATCGTACTTTTGTGTACGGAGCTTTTCAAGCGCTTCAAGTCCATCCTTACATGTATCAGTTGCCTGTAATTTATTGTCTGAATTGATTATATCACACTCAACCCTTCTCAGGAGTGCAGAATCATCAACTATTAAAATGTTAGACTTCATATTATTACTCCATTTCCCTTCTTCGTATGCGTCTTTCTTCCTCAAACACAAATCTGACTATTTTCTCCCGTTCTGCCATGCGGTCAAAAATAAACTTTGAGCGTGCAAAATATCTGTCTGTATGGTCCAAAGCCGGAGTACAGTTTATTACCTTACAGACGATATTGAATTGCTGTGTGCTTTCTTCAAGCGCTAAAGAAAACTGTGCCATGAAATATGCCCCCTCCTCCAGAGGTGTGCGCAGAGAAAATCTGATGCCACCGCCGCTTATATCAAGGATAACAGACTTGACGGTCTGCATATTTTTGCTGTTTATTGCATGATTTTTATACATGCTTTTACAAAACTCAGACTCACTCTCAGCTTTATCGTCATATCTGACCTCATAAAAGCTCATGTCTATAGTACACGGAAGCCTGAAAAACTGACGCCTTTGAATCTTTTCCAGATTGTTTGTGAGCTCTATGGCAAGAAAATACATATTTCCTTTACGATAACGCTGTCTGACTATAGCAGCGCTTTTTAGTATGGTTTTATTTTGGGTATATACTATAAAATCAAATTGCATGCCCAGCTGAAATAAAACCACTCTGCCGTTGTCAACAGGCATCGTTATCTCCCACCTGCTGTCTGTCAGATTGTCAGAAAAGCTGCTCTTATATGATGTGCTGTTATCGGATAACCCGGATGCAAGGATATCAATTTTGTCACCCGGAAAAATCAAACTTGTATAGTCCATATGTCTTCCTCTTAAATTAACTATTGCTTTCTGTTAAAAAAATTTGAAAAAATATGTGAGATTGTTCTTTTCTCTTCCAAAGCAGCGGACTCATTATCCAAAAGTCTTTTTGCAATTTCTTCAAATGACCGTGCAGCCTTTGAGGTTGGATCATAAATTGAAAGTATCTTCTGCTGCCTGACAGCCTTTTCAACCATTGTATCAGACGGCACATATCCCAGATACTCGAGGCTTCCGTTTAAGAATTGCATAACAACGGAATTAATCTTGTTGAACACTATACTGCCATCCTCTTTTGACGCAGCCCTGTTGGATATAACACGTATGCATGCTTTTGACGGATCAAAATCAGGCCGCTTATACAGTGCTTTAAGCAATGAATATGAATCAGTGATGGAGGTCGGTTCAGGGATTGTAACCAGCACAATTTCGTTACTGGCCGCAACAAATTCCATGACCTGCTCAGATACTCCTGCGCCGGTATCAATTATTATAAAATCGTACATGCTGTTTAACTCATTTATTGCAGAGACAATGAAATGAATCTGTTCGTGGTTTAGGTTATTAAGTCCTACAACACTTGAGCCGGCTGAGATAAAATCAATGCCCAAAGGTCCGTTTGATATGATGCTCTTTATCGTCTGATTTTCATATATCACATCAGCAAGAGTGTACTTAGGAATGACTCCAAACATCACTTCTACATTGGCGAGGCCGAAATCAGCATCAAAAATAATCACTCTCTTGCCGAGTCTGCTGAGCCAGACTGCCAGATTGACAGAGGTATTGGACTTGCCTACGCCACCCTTGCCACTTGTAATGGTAATAACACGGGCCGGTTCTATGTAATTTTGATTACGCTGCTTAATGACATTTCTAAGCTGCTGTGCCTGGTCCATTATTGTCTGCCTCCCAGTAATTGTTTGACAATCTTTTGTGTATCAAATACCTCAATATCATCCGGAACATTTTGTCCATTGGTCACGTATGATATACCGGCATCTGAGTACAGCTTTATATTTAAAAGATTGCCGTATGATGAGGTTTCATCAAGCTTTGTAAATATAAGCTTGTAATCGGCAATATCCTTATATGAATCAATTATAGATATAAGATCCCTGTACTTGGTTGTTGCACTTAAAACGAGATATACCGACTTCTCATATTCAGGTGAAAGACCTGCAAGAAGCGCTCTCATATCACTTCGCTGTGTCTCGTTCTTATGGGAAAAGCCGGCTGTATCAACAAAAATCACATCTGCCTGCTCATATTCAGCCACTGCATTATTTAACTCTGCGGCAGTGTAAATGACAGACATAGGTGTATCCAGAATATTTGCAAATGTGCGCAGCTGATCTGTTGCGGCTATCCTGTATGTATCTGCTGTGATAAATGCAATGTTTTTATTATAATTCACCTTGAATTTTGAAGCAATTTTAGCAATTGTGGTTGTCTTTCCGACACCTGTCGGTCCGACAAAGAAAACAACTCTTGGTTTTTTACCGTTTACCTTTATAGTGTCAGGCTGCCCGAATCTTAAAATGAGCTTCTGGTATACATTGGACAGAATCACATCAAGACTGTTGCCGGGACGTAAGAATTTCTCGATTTCATCCAGAATCTGATTGATATATTTCTCATCCACCTCATTATCGAGCAGTGTCTTGTATAAAATGCGCACAAATTTAAGCTCCTGTGCACTCTGAGGCTTTGATGTTTCATTTTTTTGAGGCTTATCAAATGTGCTTTCCATCATTTTGGCAATGGAATCAAGCTCCTTTATTTCCTTTTCAATATCGCCGGTCTGCTCAGCCGTCTTCGGGACTGCCGGTGCAGGGGAAGGCTTTAAGGTCTCAGGTGCAGGTTTTGCAGCAAATGAAGGCATCTTTATCTCTTCATCTGCCTTGTAATCAATTTTACCAGGAAGTGTAGTCCTTGCAAGCTGCGAGGCCGTTATTGTCTGTGTCTGTTTTTTTTCATCCATAGCCGCAGTCACCTCATAGGTTGAGCTTTTGAATATACCAAATAATCCCTTTGGCTTAATCTCCTTGATATTCATAATCACAGCATTTGGGCCAAAGGCCTGCTTTGCACATTCAATCGCTTCTTCTTTTGTTTTTCCAGTGAATTTGTTAATAGTCATTTATGCAGTCACCATTCCTACCGACTGAAGCTCTACATTTGATTCCACCTCATTGTAGGACAATACAATGAGATCCTTGAAATAGTCCTCAGTCATTTTCTTAAAGTACATTCTAACAATTGGAGATGTAATAATAATAGCACTCTTTCCCAAACTTTCCAACTTACCAATTTCAGTTTCGACAGATTTTATGATAGCCTTTATCCTGTCTGGATCAAGGGAAAGGTAAGAGCCCTGCTCTGTCTGTTTGACAGATGACATAATTTCCTGCTCCACAGAAGGGTCAAGTGTGACGACGCTTGTGGTCTCATTTGCAGGAAAATACTTGCTTGATATGGCTCTCTTTAAGCCCTGACGCACATATTCGGTAAGTACATCTGTATCTCTGGTGGTTTGTGCATGATCGGCAAGTGTCTCAAAAATTGTAAGCAGATCCCTGATAGAAATTCCTTCGCCCAAAAGATTCTGAAGCACCTTCTGAATCTCACCAAGACCAAGCAGCTTCGGTATAAGCTCGTCCACAATGACAGGATTTGACTCCTTGAGATTGTTGACCAGATTCTGTACATCCTGTCTGGTGAGAAGCTCTGCAATATGAGATCTGATAACCTCAGTCAGATGCGTTGCTATGATGGATGGCGGGTCAACAACCGTATATCCAAGACTCTCAGCACGCTCTCTCTGACTTTCCGTAATCCATATGGCCGGAAGATGGAATGAAGGCTCAAAGGTAGGAATACCTGTTATCTCCTCCTCCACATAGCCCGGATTCATAGCCATGTAGTGATCAAACAGTATCTCACCCTCTGTCACCTGTATGCCCTTTATCTTGATGATATACTGATTGGGATTAAGCTGTATATTATCCCTTAATCGTATGATAGGTACGACAGTTCCAAGCTCTAAAGCAATCTGTCGTCTTATCATTACAACTCTATCAAGCAGATCTCCGCCCTGATTCACATCGGCAAGAGGTATGATACCGTAGCCGAACTCAAGCTCAATAGGATCAACCTGCAGCAGTGAAACGACATTTTCGGGCTTTCGTATTTCCTCGGCATCACTTTCAGCCTGGGCGGTTTCGTCCTCAATGCTCTCAACACCGGCCTTTTTATCCAGATTTTTAGCTGTTACAAAGAAAGCAACTGCAAGTCCTATGAAAAGCCACCACTCATTGCGAAGCGGTGTGAGCACACCTAAAACCACAAGCACAATTGATACAATATAAAGCACCTTGGCTGTGCCAAAGAGCTGACCTAAAAGCTCACCGGAAAAATCATTTTCATTGGAGCCCTTTGTAACAAGAATACCGGTTGAAAGTGAAATAAGTAACGACGGTATCTGTGATACAAGTCCGTCTCCGATTGTGAGCAGACCAAACTTTTGTATGGCCTCATTTGCATCAAGTCCCTGAAACATAACGCCCATGACGGTACCGCCAACCAGATTGATAAGAGTAATGATAATACCTGCTGTTGCATCTCCCTTTACGTACTTTGTAGCACCATCCATAGCTCCGTAGAAGCTTGATTCCTTCTGGATTTTATCACGGCGGGCCTTTGCCTCCTTGTCAGTGATGGCACCGGTGTTTAAGTCAGCATCGATTGCCATCTGTTTACCGGGCATCGCATCGAGCGTGAATCGCGCAGTTACCTCAGCAACACGCTCAGATCCTTTGTTGATAACAACAAACTGGATGATAATAAGCACTATAAAAACGATTGCACCGATTACTAAATTACCGCCACCGACGAACTGACCGAACACATTTACAACAACACCCGGATTTCCGGTTGATAAAATAAGTCTGGTAGATGAGACATTAAGTGAAATCCTGAATATGGTCGTAAACAGTAAGAGTGTCGGGAAAAATGACATATCAAGCACTTCTTTTACAAACAGCACCTTAAAAAGTATTATGAGTGCTATTGAAAGATTGAATGCAAGCATAATATCTAAAAGGAATGACGGAATAGGTATGATAAAAAATAAAACAGCACATAACAGATATACTCCAACACCTAAATCTGTCTTTTTTAACATATTCTATTCCTCCTTTCCGTTAAATCACGGACTGCATATATAAATAAAGTCCGTATTTATCTTTTAGTTTTATAATAATATATTGGATTAATTATTTTCCCTGTAAATCATAGCAAGTATTTCCGCAACCGACTGGTAAAGCTCAGGCGGTATCTCAGCTCCAAGATCCACATTATGAAAAAGCATTCGTGCAAGAGGTTTATTCTCGACTATACGTATATTATTGTCTCTTGCTATTTCCTTTATTTTCTGTGCCACATAATCCTGACCCTTTGCAACAACGACAGGAGCCTCATTTTTTTGTGCATCGTATTTTACGGCAACAGCAAAGTGGGTAGGGTTGGTGATGACAACATCAGCCTTTGGCACATCCTGCATCATCCTTCGCTGTGAAGCCTCCTGCATACGTTTACGCTGCTGACCCTTTATAGCAGGATCTCCCTCTGTGTTTTTAAACTCATCCTTGACCTCCTGCTTGGTCATCTTCATATCCTCATTAAACTTGTGCTTATTGTAAGCAAAGTCAGCAATACCGACAATCAGATAGACTATGCTGATCTTAAGTCCGGTATTTATGATGATATCCCCAATCAATACTATTGCCTGTTTGAGCGGAAGCTCATAGAGTATAAATATATCATTCTGATGCGATTTAATCGATGAATAAGCCACATACATAATGATTCCAACCTTTAGCACAGACTTAAGAAGCTCGAAAATGGAGTCCTTAGACAGTATTCTCTTAAATCCGTTTATAGGATTAAACTTGCTAAGCTTTGGAGCCATCGGCTTAGTGGATATTTTAAATCCGACCTGAATGATACTCACAAGTATCGTGATTGCAACTCCAAAAACAAAAAACGGCAGCACAGTTAATAAAAACTGAAGTATCACATTGTTTAAATAATGTGATACCGAAACAGATGAAATCTGCTCCTGAGCCTCCTTTAAAAAGTCAGGCATTTTCTTATATACAATAGAAAACAGTCCAATCAGGTTGCCACCTACAAAGGATATAAATATCTTTAATACTAAAAACAGAACTATAAGATCAAAGGCAGCTGTAAGCTCCTTGCTTTTTGCAACCTTGCCCTCTTCTCTGGCATCCTTTAACTTCTTTTCGGTTGCCGGCTCTGTTTTTTCGCCACCCTCACCATCCTGTGCAAACCATTGCAGATTGTAGCGCATCACTGTATGCAATTTGGAAAATTTATCTAAGCTGTCAGTACATTCCATCAATTATTGAAACCACCATAGTCTTAATTTCTGTAATAATAAAATTGGCAATGCTCGGAATTAGATATACTATCAAAAATAATACAATAAATCCGACTACAATTTTTAACTGGATACCTACAGAGAACATATTCATCTGAGGCGCGACCTTTGCCATGATGCCAAGTATACAGTTCATTATCATCATGCACGCAAAGACCGGAAGAAATATCCTGAAGCCAATTACAAACATATCACCCATATACTTAGTCATTGTGGAGAGCATATTGTCAAACTGAAACTGTGCCCCTCCAAGCGGTACAACTGAAAAAGAGTCACAAAGTGCTCTTATAAGATACGTGTGCATATCAGAAACAAGAAGCAGGACAAGAACTACGTAATAATAAAAGTTACCTGTAACAGTTGTCTCTGAATTCATAGATGGATTGAATTCCGTAGCCATAGACAGACCGATATCCATATCAATCAGATTTCCCGCAAAAATAACAATGGAATTACATATATTGGCTGCAAAACCTATGAGCAGTCCTGTAATTCCTTCTTTTACGACCAGTACAGCAAAACCTACTGCACTGACATAGGAAAGCTGTGGTCTTTCTATGATATTGTACATAAACAAAGCAACAAAGGCGGATAAGCCGGTCTTGACACGTGCCGGAACCGCATTATCTCCAAAAAACGGAGCTATGTACACAAACGATGCAATACGCACCAGAATCAGCAAAAAATATTCAAAATTCGCAATAGAAAAAGAATAATTAATCATATATCATCCTATCCCATGCTTATATAATAACTGAATTTGGACCACAAATCAGTCATGAAGCCGGACATAGTGTCGAGCATCCATGAGCCACAGAGCATCATTACAAGAAAAATTGCAATAATCTTAGGCACAAAGGTAAGTGTCTGCTCCTGAATTGACGTAACTGTCTGAAATATACTGACTATAAGTCCGACAATCAGTGAAATAAGCAAAAGCGGAGCCGATGTAATGATTGTAGTATAAATTGCCTCTCTTGCAATATCTAAAACAGCTTCCTGGGTAATCATATGTACACCTCCTAGTAAAACGTCTTGACCAGATTACCAATAACCAGATCCCAGCCATCCGCCAGGATAAACAAAAGCACCTTGAACGGCATCGAGATGGTAGTCGGCGGAAGCATCATCATACCCATTGACATGAGCACTGATGAAACAACCATATCTATTACAATAAATGGAATATATATTAAAAAGCCCAATATAAAGGCTGTTCTAAGCTCACTAAGTATAAAGGCAGGAACAAGTGTTGTAAAAGGTACATCATCATAGTCATCGTACTCTTCTCCTGAGATATCCACAAACAGCTTTATATCCTTGGTCTGTGTCTGTCCATACATAAACTCCCTGAAGGGTCCCTCAGCCTCCTTTATAGCCTCCTGCTGTGTGATTTTACCCTCATCAAGGGGCTTTATAGCCTTTTCGTTAATCTGTGAAAATGTTGGCCACATAATAAAAAGTGTCAAAAACAAGGCAAGTCCGATAAGCACCTGATTAGGCGGCGCTGTCTGGGTACCGATAGCTGTTCTGACAAAATGCAGTACGATTATAATTCTTGTAAAAGAAGTCAGCATGATGAGAATAGAAGGTGCTAAAGACAATACCGTAAGCACCAAAAACATCCTGACCGGTGTGGACAGAGAGCCTGATTCATTGTTGTAATATATGTTCAGACCGTTTGTGCTGTCAGAGGTGGCATTGGCTAAATCCTTGTCGCCACTGTCAAGACTTTTAACGTCATCTAAATCCTTTGTCACATCATTTGTGCTGATACCACCGGATGCTGTGCCTGTCTGACTGGCATTTACACTGTCAGGATAAAATATGCATAATGAAATTGTTACCGTAAGTACTGCAATTGCAAAAATAAATGACGCTTTGCAATATACAGCCTTGAATTTCTTCATGAATTTATTCATGTCTGCTCCTGTTACTGTACTTTTCTTTCAATTTATCCATAATCGCAGAAAAGGATTCCGTATTCTGAGTCATGTTTTGAGGATCCTTAAATGATAAATCCTTTAATTCATCCTCCTTAAGCTCAGTCAGAAAATTTACTTCATCCTTCCCGATTGAAACAACGATATATTTGGTGCCGGCTTCGACAATACTTATCATCTTATTGTTTCCGACACTTATTGTTTCAATAATTTTAAGATTCTTGTTAAAGCTTCGTCCCTTCTGGATGCCTGCCATCCATCTGGTGGTAAAATACGTCAGGATAAGCACAAAAACAAAAATTATTAAAACTGTGATAAGCTGGACAAAGCTGTCCAGTGATGTTGCTGCTAATATCATTTTAATTCCTCTGTATTGTATTGGTTAAATATCAGCCGACACTATTTTGTTTTTCCGGTGTTTATCTTTGAATTGACTATCTCAGTGATTCGCACACCAAAGCTTTCCTCAATTACGACAACCTCACCCTTAGCTACATATTTGCCATTGACAAGAATGTCTATAGGCTCTCCCGCGAGCTTGTTAAGCTCTATAATCTTGCCCGGGCCAAAATCAAGTATCTCGGAAATAGACTTTTTGGTGCGGCCAAGCTCAACAGTCACCTCAAGAGGGACATCCATGATTAAATCAATGTTTTCCGGCTGGTAGGCCTGATTTGGCATGGCTCCAAAAGGGGTGAATTGAGCAGTCTGTACATTTACCTGATTGCCCATCATATTCTGTGCCCCCATATTCTGGTTCATCATTCCCTGATTCATCATGTTCTGACTATTCATATTCGGATTCATCATATTTTCGTTTATCATGCTCTGATTGTTTGCGGAAGCATTATTCATGCTGCCACCATCCTGTGGCTGTTGTATAGGCGCAGCCTGTGTGGCGGTGTTTGAACTTTGAGGAACATCCTCTGTCACACTTTGTGTATCAAGCTCCATATTCTGAGATACCCCCTTACACATATCCTTAACAAATGTCGGCGGGTAAAGCTGCATTATTTCACTGTCTACAAGATCTCCAATCTCCATACGGAAGGAAATCTTTACAAACTCTTCAGACAGGAAGCTGTCAATTTCGCCCTCGTTTAAGGTGTTTTTCAAATCAACAACCTCTGCTATAGGCGGGCTGATATCGATAGTGCGATTGAGCATAGATGAAAGAGATGTAGCGGAAGACCCCATCATCTGGTTCATTGCCTCACTGATAGCACTAAGGTGCAGCTCGCCAATCTCACCATTTATATTTGTTCCATCCCCACCCATCATAAGGTCTGTTATAATCTTAACATCCTTTTCTTTCAGGACGAGGATATTGCTTCCGTTCAAACCCTGTGTGTATCCGATTTTTATAAATACGCACGGCTTTTCGTACTCGTCAACAATCTTGTCCCAATTTGAAAAAGAAACAACAGGTGTAGAAATCTCTACTCTTCTATTTACAAGTGAAAACAGTGTGGTTGCAGCTGTTCCCATACTGATATTGGCAATTTCTCCAATCGCGTCCTTTTCGGATTCCGTCAATATCTCATCGCTCGAATCCGCAGCATCGTTATTGTTTAACAATGCATTTATTTCCTCCTGCGATAAAACTCCATCCATGATTTATTGCTCCTCTCTGACTACTGATGTAATTCTTACCGCATATTTCTCACCGGAAGAACCAGGTAGTGCAGTAAACTTTTTGATATTTCCTACATAGATGTCCAACTCATCATCCACATTGGTGTCAAGCCTTATTACATCCCCCGGCACAAGTGTAGAAAAATCCTTTACTGATATAAGACTCTTGCCAAGTACCGCCTTGACCGGAATCTGCGATTTTTGAATAAGGCTTTCTATGGCATTTCTATAGTTGGTTTCATCATGATTTTGTATGTTAGAATACCAGTATCTGGTATTCAGCTTATCTATAACAGACTCAAGTGTGATATAAGGCAGACATATATTCATCAAGCCCTCAACATCACCAATCTTTATATTCATAGTGATAATAGCTATCATCTCGCTTGGAGATATAATCTGTGCATACTGGGAATTGGTCTCAATCCGCTCTAAATGAGGGCTTATATCAAGCACATTCTGCCACGGCTCATTGAGCAGATTGATGCATATAACCAAAATACGCTCAATAATCAAAAGCTCAATCTCCGAAAACTCTCTCGTCTTATCGAGAGAGTCTCCTCTTCCGCCAAGCATACGGTCTACAATAGCATATCCAAGACCGGAAGCCATTTCAATTATTATGTTTCCCTGCAATGGTGCGAAATTGACAATGCCAAGCAGCACCGGATTTGAAAGTGCATTTGTGAATTCAGAATATGTAACCGCCTCCGAGTTCATCACCTCTACCTGCACTGATTTTCGCAGATAAACGGGAAGGTTTGTTGTAAGAAGTCTTCCATAATGCTCAAATATTATTTCAAGGGTCCTTAGATGTTCCTTTGAAAACTTAGATGGGCGGGCGAAATCATAGTCTTTGACCGTCTGTTCACTATTTTCTTTTATTTCATCTACATCAAGCTCGCCGCTGCTTAGGGCATTGAGCAGATTGTCTATCTCACTCTGAGATAAAACATCACCCATCTGTTAATCACCACCTGTATCCAAATTATTAAATATCTGCCTGTTTTAATACCGGCATAAGTATTTGTAAAGAAATCATCACTGGGTAAGTGAAGATACAATGTTTACATCTACTATATAGTCTGCTCCGAATTTCTTCTGGAGAGTTTTGAGAATCTTATCATGAACAGCACTCTTATCTGTGTTGAACTGTTCCATTGTGTAATCGCCTATTATGTCTGTAATGTCTGCTAAGATAACATTTTTCTTGGTGGACAGATCCTCGCCGTAGGTCTTATATCCGTCACTCTTTTTGTTGAGTGAAAGTGATATGCCACAAACAAGATAATGAGTATTGCCATCCTCAGATGGGGCAAAATTGAAGGTAAGTGTATCACCATCGGCTGTAAGTGCATAATCAACAATCTGATCCTGTGGCAGCTGTGAACCACTTGTGGCAGCGCCACTGTTTAAATCCAGTGATATAGCCTGACACACCTGATCTATCAGGTTATTTGCCTTTTTTGTCTCAGGTATTATTGTAAATATAAGCAGTGCTGTAAGCACAAGGTTTGCAAAGCAAAGTGCTAAAATCAGTACTGAAATTAAATTCTTTTTCATATGCATTCCTTTCCGGATTAATTGGTATTGAACTCTGAATTGTAAGAATTATACACCTTAATCTCTACACGTCTGTTCCTTGCTCGTCCCTCAGGAGTGGAGTTATCCGCAACCGGATCATAGTCTCCTCTGCCGGATGACTTTATATGGGCAGGATTTAAGCTTGTTTTGTCCCTTATATAATTTGCAACACTCAGTGCTCTGTACATAGAAAGCACATCATTGCTCTCATACTTAGAGCGTGATGAAACCGGAACATTGTCAGTATGTCCTTCAATCTCTATCAGATTATCCTGATATGTAGCTAAAATAGATGAAATCTTGTTCACTACAGGATACGCCTCTTCCATTACATCAGACTTACCCGATTCAAACAATAGGGCACCATTCAAGCTCAGCTGCACGTACTGTGCATTGAAATCAACCTCAACAGCATCCTGTAAGCTTGTGTTTTCAAGCTGTTTTTCTATCTGCTCCGACATTTTCTCGGATTCAGAAAGCTCCATCTGCTCATACTGCTCTTTGGCGTTCTTGTCATCACCCTCTGTGGTGCTTTCGGTATTTGACTTGGAATTGGCCAGATCGTTATAATACTTGTCCAAAAACTCAAGCTGGCTGACTCCTGCTCCCACAAGCTTGCCATCACCTATAGATGAACTGCCTCCCGGCAAAACGCTCACACTGCTTGTCAGTGACGCAATGACGAGCTGGAATTTCTCAGCGTCAACAGTTGACATAGAGAATAAGAGCACGAAAAAGCATAAAAGCAGGTTCATAAGATCCGAGAAGGTCGACTGCCAGGCCGGCGCTCCCTTTGGCGGATCCTCAGGTCTCCTTTTCGCCACTATTCCTCACCTCCGCCTTCTGGTGAGAGAGTCTCTCTCTTGTCAGGTGAAAGGAAGGACTTGAGCTTTTCCTCAATAACTCGTGGGTTTTCACCCGCCTGAATGGAAAGCAGACCTTCTATGATAAGAGTCTTGAGAGTGAGCTCAAGCTCGTTGTTAGCCTTAAGCTTGTTTGCAAATGGGGCGCACAGCCAGTTGGCAATAAGTGAACCGTAGAATGTAGTAACAAGGGCAACAGCCATGTTCGGGCCTATTGTTGAAGAATCCTCAAGATTTTTAAGCATATTGATAAGACCGATAAGCGTACCTATCATACCCCACGCAGGTCCCTGCTCTCCCCAGAACTCCCAGAAAGAAATTGTTTTCTTATGACGCTCCTCCATGCTTAGCATATCTGTTTCAAGAATGCCTCTTACAAGCTCTGCATCCGTACCGTCAACTACAAGCATAATGCCCTTCTTTAGGAATTCATCGTCAATACTGCCGGCAGCCTCCTCAAGAGCTAAAAGCCCCTCCTTACGGCTGACGTTTGACAGCTCTATTATTTTATTTATTGTCTCTCCCGGGTCTATGCTCTTTTCCTTAAAGGGAAGTGCAAATGACTTGATTCCGGCTATAAAGCCCGAAAGCTTATTAGAGCAAAGCACAGCCGAGAGTGAACCACCTATCGTGATAATTGCCGAGGGCGCATCAAGAAAGTTTAATAATGCTGGTACCCCACCATTTTGAATGATACCGAACAAAACCATTCCGATACCAAGAATTACTCCTAAAAGAGATGCTATATCCACTTATACACACCTTCCATAAATAAATATTTGTCGAATGACCTTAGTTATAATTTTACTAAATTTTAGTGTAAATGTCTATGTAAAAATAATATTTTTGTCAAAAAATACACAAAATATTGGGAAATGGCCTAAGCCATCCCCCAATACCTTGCGAAATTATTATCTCTTAAGATTGATAAGCTCCTCGAGAAGTGTATCAGATGTAGTGATGACACGTGAGTTTGCCTGAAAACCACGCTGAGTGACAATCATATCAGTAAACTGTGAAGATAAATCTACGTTTGACATCTCAAGCTCTCCGGATGAGATAGAGCCTCCGTCAGCCGATATTTCTACTCCTATTCCATCAAACTCACCTGAGTTTAATGTGCTCTGGTAGCAGTTGTCTCCGATTTTTTCAAGACCCGATGCATTGGCAAACTGTGCTACAGCTATCTGGCAGAGCAAAACTGTATTACCATTGTCATATGAACCGTATATCTTACCGTCGTCACTGACAGATATACCTGTAAGTGCTCCGAGTGCTTTTCCCTTGCCATCTCCCTGCAAGTCACCGTTCATACCACCGATAGTAGAGGTTCCGTTGTTGTTATAGTTCATGCACTTGCTGAAATCCACCTCTATATTGCTGAAATTACTTCCGTTGATTGAGGCATCCTGTGTGTTTAAGACAGAAAGATTCAGGTTTATTGTCTTTTCAGCCGGTGAGTTTGCACTTGAAATTGATGTAAAGGTACCCTCACTCTGATCAAACACAAGTGAAGCGTCCTCGAATATAGTCTGTGGATCCACAGTCCTTCCTTTATATGAGTACATTGTCTGTCCGTTCGGACCCTGGCTTGTAATAAAATTACCATCCCTGTCCACATCGAATATGGAATTACCCTTAGAATCAACGATATCCTTGAGAGTTACATCGTATGTACCATCGGTATTCGTCTTTTTAATACCAAACTTTGCAGTATAGTTATATCCCAGATCATCAAAAAAGCCTATGGTTATGATTCTTCCGGTGTCGGCTGCCTGGGCATCATTTTTGTCAAGCACTCCTGATACATATGCCTTTGTAGTAGCCTCAGGTGCTGAGGTTTTAGTAGCAGACGACATAACCTGCAGTGATGACACGGTATCCTTCATCACATTGCCCTTTGCATCTACCTGCCAGCCCTGCAATGTGTATCCTGTAGAGCTCATGCACAAAAAGCCGTTGCCATCCACATAGAAATCGCCGGCACGGGTGAAAAGTCTGTTTGTTCCATCACTTACCACAAAAAAGTTGGTCGAATTTTTGTCGTTTAATCTAAGATCAAATGGATTGCCGGTAGTCTCAGCCGAACCTGCTCCTGTAATATTTACAGCTGTGGCACCCGACTTAACACCGAGACCTATCTGCTTTGCATTCTTTCCACCGGTGCCTGTAGCTCCGTTTCCGGCCGAAGCGCCCGATGTGGTCTGGTACATAATCTCACTGAAACGCACTGAAGATGCCTTAAAGGCCTCAGTATTTACGTTTGCGATGTTGTTACCAATAACATCCATTCTTGTCTGATGTGTCTTGAGACCTGACACAGCAGAATAAAGTGATCTCATCATAGTTGTTTGTCCTCCTATAGTATGGATGGACGGTATGGGCTTTTTCTGTCATTCAAAAGCCCCTTGCCTCCTTAAAAGGTCCGGCTACATAATTACCGCTCCATCAATATTTGTAAATACATTTGAATTAGTTTCTGCCTGATCCATTGCAGTGACAACAGTCTTGCTTGGCACATTTACTATAAATGCCATATCATCCACAAGCACCAGTGAATCGTTTACACCCTTGCTATTTGCTGCCGCTATCCCCTTTTGAAGGCGCATGCTCTGGTCGTCGGAGAGATTAATATTTCTCTGTGTCAGCCGCATTGCTGCATGCTTTGAAAATTTAACAGGCTGCGTCTGCTGCTTTAATATATCCTCAAAGGATATACCATTTGTCTTCGTGTCTGTAGATTTTTGCTTGTTTAGATATTGGTTTGTCAGCTGCTCTATGGATGAGTAATTATTAATGATATTCTTCATAATTCACCTCACGCAGTCTGATTTGTATCGTTTTCTTTACTGTCCGACTGATTATTTTTTTCTGCCGCAATAAGCTTCTTTAGCTTATCCTCGTAAGCCTGAAGCTTGCTGTAATCACTCGCATTTATAAACTGCTTTCCATAATCCGAAAGCCCGTCATACAACTTTCTTGCTTCCTCTATGATGTCCTTTGAAGCTGTTGTCAGATTCTCTATCTTTGGAAGCTTTGCTATAAGACTTGAAAATGTACTTGAATTTACAATCGCATCATAGTACTCGTCTGTTGAAACAGAGTAGAGACTTGAGTAATCGTACATTTTTTCATTGATAGACAGCTGAATCTTGCCATCCTTATATGTAACATAGTCTACCTTGCCACTGTAGTATCCGGAAGCACTGTCCTTATCAGTCACAATAACCTCCTTGCCCACAAGTGAAAGTGCTGCACTCTTTGTAGTCTGGTCATATGACGATGCCATGGATTCCTTCATAGAAAGAGTTGCCTCCAGCTGTGAGAATGTAGCCATCTGTGCCACATAGTCGGTGTTGCTTGTCGGCTCAAGTGGATCCTGGTACTGCATCTCTGCACTTAAAAGCTTTAAGAAATCATCATAGCCCAGATTTGAGCCACTTGCTTTTGTACTGCTTTTTTTTCTGTTTTGTGTCGGAGTGGTATTTGTCTTGTCTAGCTTTCCGTTTGTAACATTTGCTGTAATTGCCATTTGTCCTCCTTTTTCATGACACCTTATGCTGTGAAATCTACCGAATTTCCGTTATCTCTCATAATCTGTGTCACAAGTCTTTCTTTATCACTTGCCTGCATCATATCGCTGTCTATTCCTCTGTCAGAGCTGCTTGAGCCATTATAGGAATTCGTGCTCTCCTGCTGTCTGCTGTCGTTTGCAGCACCCTGCTCGAGATTTCTCTCAAACTCATGTGATGCAACTGTAATTTCCACCTCATTTACCCTGATACCGGAATTGTTCAAGGCTTCCTTGAGATTGACCATCTGCGTCTGTAAGGCTTCCTTTACAGCCTCATTGGAAACTGCAATTCTTGCTGTTATCTCGCTATTCTTCTGAGATACGTTGATATACATTCTTCCCAGGCTTTCAGGTGTAAGCTGAAGCTCAATCGCCGATTCTTCAGTGGTATTTGATATACTTATACTGTCAACAATCTGTCTGATGATATCGGTCGTATCAACACGCGAACGGCTTTGTGACTGTGACAGCTCAAATGAAGTATCGGTATTAAGCTGTTCGCTGACAGATACATGAAGCGCTGAATTATCTGAGTGTGCGTCATCTTCATGCTGCAATATGCGTTCATCGGAATTATCAAGGCTGCTGTCAGCCTGTACCTTCGTCTGAGACTTGTCGGTATTTTCACCTGACGTAACACCATTGCCTGTTTCTCCCGAAGAAGTGCCTTCGTCTGTGTTTTGGTAAGAGCCATCCTGTGTACTGCCATCATATACCTTAACAGCTTCATCAGCTGTGTCGTTTATATTCTGACCTAAAGCTGCTGTATCGTCATAGCTGCTGTCAGCTGTTTTTTCCGGTGTATTTACACTACCGGACGATTCAGTGGTATCCGGTGCATCAGCCGAAGAAATCATATCTGCATTTAGTATTTCACCATCATCTGAAGCAGTAAGCTGTGATAATAAATCAAGCTGTGCAGCATTTTCAGATGCAATCTGAGACATATCATTAAACAATGCAGTAAAGTCAGCATTTAGCACAAGCGCCTGTGGATCAGATACACTTCCTGTAACCTCACAATATAAGACCGCCAGATTTGCGGGATTTAGTAAATCCATAGCTGTCAGTCCAAGAAGCTGCATTGCATTATTAAGCTCATCCTCAGATATATCGAGGTCATCAGTTACCTTTTCAACTATCTGCGAAGATATATCATCTGTGATTTCCTGTGCTTTTTTGTCTGTGATGCTGCTATTTGAAGCAGTTTTGATGCTCATTTCCTTTGCAGTATTTTTATTTACAGCGTAAGAACTGCTTTGGTTTAAAAACGTAGTACCATTATCCTGCACTGCTGTTCGGCTGCCAAGATAGCTTTTAAAGTCAATACCGGACTGCTTGGCTGTTTGTGACATAGCCTTCTGCCCTGTCGAAGCTGTCATACCGCCTGATATATTTGGTACAACAGGTGATATTGTATTGTCCGCCATATTCTCCTCCTTTCTTTTATTATTATAGTCAGATATGCTATCAGTTCTGTGAAGGATTCATGATCTTAGTAACCTTTGCCGCCGTAGCCGAATCCATTTTGCCGAGGATATTGCCTCTTGACTGGGCATCCATGGCATTTAATATCTTGGCAACAAGTGACAGATTGTCGGTCATGCTGTCAAAAATAGCTGCGGCCTCCTTAGGCTTCATCTTGGAATAGGTCTGGGCATAATCCTTTATCTCATCGTCCTGTTCAAGCTGTTCACATACCTGTTTATATAAGATTTCTGCATTGGCAGGATCTACCTGCTCGTAGAATTTCTTATATTCTTTTATATCGGGTGCTTTATCGGAAAAAACAACCTCCTCGTAGTATTTTTCTTTTTCCTCCTCAAAGGCTGCCTGATCCTCCTTATAGGTGCTCAAATCCTGTATCTGGGCATTTAAATCATTGATTGTCTGGGCATCCGCCTGATTCTTGCTATTGGCATCATCCAATTGTTTTTCAAGCTCCTTAATTCTTGAAACCGCGTCGTCCAAATTTGTGTAGCCTGCGGTCTCTGTAGACTCAGATGCAGTGATATTGCCGGAATCAGGAAGTATCTTACTTAGTACAGGCACATCCTTTAGCGCCGGCGCAAGTACAGTCGAGCCAAAGCCACCCACATCTGCTTTTACAAAAACTGCAAATATTCCAAGCCATATTGCGATAATAAGTATAGTAACAAGCACCATGACAATCTTGCTTGAGACAGAATCACCGTCATCATTTTCTGCATCGGGCTTATTGGTGTCATGATTCTTCTTTGCTTTCTTAGCAGCCTTTTTAGCGGCTTTTTCCTCCATTTTCCTTTCTTTTTTAGTTTTCTTAGCATCCATATTTTCTTCTGCTTCGTTTAGTTCTGCCATATTTCCTCCGGACTACGAATTATAGGTAAAGCTCACAAGCTGGTCTATTTCTTTGGATTCGTTGTCTTTTTCCTCTTTTTGAAAATCCTCAAATTTCTTATCGCGCAGCTTCTCATGTGTCTTGCGCTCCTTCATAAGCTCATTCAATGCCACTCTTTTAACCTCAAGCATATCCTCTGCTTTTTTAACATTCATAAGCTGTGTGCGGATAGCTGATTTGAGTGAATTTATGTTTTTTTTGCAAATATTAATCTCAGATATATTTAAGCGGCCTGAAAGCTGCTCCTTAAGAGCTGCTTCATAGGCTGCACGCTTTTTAAACAGTGCTTCGAGCTTTTCTTTTTCAGTCAGATACGCACGATTTGCTTCTGAAAACTCATTCTTAGCCTGCGTTTCAAGCTTAATCTTTATATCAAGTATATTTTGCATGCTGTATTTAAATTTTCCCATACTACTCGAACACCTTCTCTAAAAGCTCAAGTTCCTCTTCAAAGCTGAATTTCTCATCTGTTCCCTGACAAAGGAATGAGTTAACAGCACCAATTTTTTGAATGGCATAGTCGATATCGGGGTTAGAGCCGTTTTTGTATGCTCCGATATTGATAAGGTCCTCCGCCTCTGTGTATGTGGCTAGCACGTTTTTTAATCTGCCGGCTAGATTTTTGTGCTCCTTTGTTGCTATAGCACTCATAACCCTCGAAATACTCTGCAGTACATCAATAGCCGGATAATGATTTTTATGTCCCAGCTTTCTATCGAGCATGATGTGGCCATCCAAAATAGAACGTGCCGTATCTGTAATCGGCTCGTTAAAATCATCTCCGTCCACAAGTACAGTATACAGCCCTGTGATAGAGCCTTTATCAGCTCTTCCGGCTCTCTCTAAAAGCTTTGGCATCTCTGAATACACACTTGGTGGATATCCTCTGGTCACAGGTGGCTCTCCCGATGCCAGTCCTATCTCTCTTTGAGCCATGGAAAAACGTGTCAGTGAATCCATCATCAAAAGCACATCTTCACCCTTGTCACGAAAGTACTCAGCGATACTGGTAGCTGTCTTTGCAGCCTTGTTCCTTATAAGAGCCGGCTTGTCAGAGGTTGCAACTACTACGACGGAGCGCGCCATACCCTCAGGGCCGAGATCCCTTTCTATGAACTCTCTAACCTCTCTGCCTCGCTCTCCAATCAGGGCAATTACATTGATATCTGCCTTTGTATTGCGGGCAAACATACCAAGAAGAGTACTTTTACCGACTCCTGAGCCCGCAAAAATACCGATACGCTGCCCCTTACCTACTGTGATAAGTCCATCTACCGCCTTTACTCCAAGAGGAAGCACATCACTTATAATTTCTCTGGACATCGGATCAGGCGGCGGTGCTTCTATCGGATATGCACTGTCAAGCTTCAGGTCTTTTTCATCGCAGTCGGTTACACGGCCTATTCCGTCAACTGTATGTCCTAAAAGCTCATCACCGACAGCTACCGTTAGAGGATGTCCTGTATTTTCAACTATACAGCCGACACCAACTCCCTCAACATTGTCAAAGGGCATCAGAATGAGATGTGAATCTTTAAAGCCTACCACCTCTGACATGACATAATCCCTGCGTTCCTTGTCAAGAAAAATCATGCAAAGATCATTGAGCTTAGCCTTGGGACCGATTGACTCTATTGTAAGACCTACAACCTTTGCCACCTTGCCAAAGCATTTGTAGTACTCACCGTTTTTTAATTGTAAATACTTTTGTGCTACCTCTAACAATTAAAATCCCTTTCTCTCGACAATCACACAGCTACATCAGCTGCACAGTGAGCGTATATCCTTCACCAGATTGTTGAGCTCCATATCAATTCCACAATCAAATACTCCAAAGCTTGTCTCAATGAAGCAGCCACTTGTGTCAAGATTTGCATCATTTACAACCTCGATATCAATATCATTGCCTATACGCTCCTGAATCTCAGCCAGATGCGACATCATAAACTTGTAGTTTGAATGAGCTACATGGATACGGAACTCTTTGCCCACCTCTATATTTGACATGGTATTTTCTACCAGATGAAACAAAATATCCTTTTTATCATCGAACTGTATTTTAAAAACCTTGTTAAAGACCTGGATTATTGCATCAATCAGATCTGATTCAAGCTCCTTTGAATAAGCATCGTATTTTGATTTTAAAGAGCTTTCTTTATCCGAAAGCTCCTGTCTTAAAGAAATTTCTTTTTCGTCAAAAGCTCTCTGACACTCAGCCAGACCATCCTCATAGCCCTTTGACTTGTTGTCAGCATACAGTATCTGTGCACGCTGCTTTGCCTCATCCAAAAGTCTCGAGGCCTCTGCCTTTGCTTCCTTCACTATACTGTCAGCCTCAAGCTTTGCGCCCTCTAAGAGCCTTTCTTTCTCAGCTGACACATCAATTTCCGAGACCACAGCAGCATTTATGCCCTCATTGAAGTCACCCTCCTGCGCATCAGAAGTTATGGATTCTGCTCCCCCCGGACTTCCCTGTAAATCAGACGTCACGCCTGCATAGTTGTCAGCGGTACGACTTACGGAATCGGCAAAAATCTGTTTTATCATGGAATTACTGTTTATCACGCGGACATTTTTATCTTCTGCGGCAACACGATACTGCTTTAATATATTAGACAACTATATCATCACCTCCGCCTCTTGAAATGACAATATCACCTGAATCCTCAAGCTTTCTGATAACTGCAACAATCTTTTGCTGTGCCTCTTCAACATCCTTCATACGTACAGGACCCATGAAATCCATATCCTCTTTTATCATAGCGGCAAGTCGTTTTGAAAGATTCCTGAATACGACATTTTGTACTTCCTCAGTAGAGCTCTTGAGAGCAAGCTCAAGATCAGCATTCTCCACATCACGAAGCACTCTCTGGATAGATCTGTCATCAAGAAGAAGTATATCCTCGAATACAAACATCTTCTTTCTGATATCCTCGGCAAGCTCAGGCTCATCAACCTCAAGTGACTCCATGATACGCTTTTCTGTAGCACGGTCTACACTGTTTAATATATTGACGATAGAATCTATGCCACCGACAATCGTATAGTCCTGATTGACAAGAGATGAGAGCTTTCTTTCAAGCACTCTCTCGACCTCCTTGATGACATCCGGCGATGTTCTATCCATCTGTGCGATACGTCTTGCAACATCAGCCTGCTTTTCAGGAGGCAATGCTCCAAGTATCATAGCAGCCTGTGATGACGACAGATAGGATAAAATCATGGCTATTGTCTGAGGATGCTCATCCTGTATGAAATTAAGCAGCTGTGCAGGCTCTGTCTTTCTGACAAACTCAAATGGTCTGACCTGCAATGACGCTGTAAGCTTGGAGATAACTCCCTGAGCCTTTTCATTGCCGAGAGCCTTTTCAAGGAGCTCCTTGGCATAGCCGATACCACCCTCAGCAATATACTGCTGCGCAAGACATACCTGATAATACTCATCCAAAACAGACTCTTTATCCTGCGGTGAGACGCTTCTGGTGTTGGCTATTTCGAGAGTCAGACTCTCTATCTCATCCTCCTTCAGATGCTGGAAGATGGCGGAAGCCTTTTCCGGTCCAAGTGTAATTAAAAGAATAGCAGCCTTTTGTAAACCACTGTAATCATCTATCATATGTAACTACTCCCAATCCTCATTAAGCCAGTTGCGCAACAGCTGCGCGGCTGCTTCGGGATTTTCATCAACAAATTTTTCTATTAAAAGACGTGTCTCCGTCTTCTCATTATATCCAATATCCTCAAGAGGCTCATTATTCTCAGCCGTCTGTTCTAAAAGAGAATCTACAGACAGTTCCTCCTCCTTTGGCTCTTCCTCACTGCTTCTTGTGCTCTTAAATACTACAAATCCAAGCAGTGCAAAAATAAGGACAGTGATTGCAATCTGTAATATATCACTCCATGAGCGCATGCCCGATGCCTTATCAACAAACTCAGGCTGTTCATATACAAGGAACGAAATCTGTGAAATACCTGTTGCATTCTGCACAGATGTCACAAGATCCTGGTCTACATCCGTCACCTTGACCGGATCCGCATGCTTTGCTTTGTATTCCTCCCAGCTTGTATCCTTGAGCTTTCCGCTCTTTTCAAGAGTGCTCTCATCATATACCTTATACCTGGTCGCAACTACGGTAATTGATGAAGAATCATACTTGATGGAGCCACCATCGTTTTTACTTGTTGTGATTTTCTCATCATTTAAGTACTTTTTGTCAGTATCGGTGATTGATGACTCTGATGGAGTGCCATCCTGTGTAGTGTATGTAGTGTCATCACTGTTTGAATCAGTTCCGGGAACCGCAGCCTGACCATTGGTTGCATCCGACTGATAATTCGACTCACTGTCCAAAAGACCTGTATCTGTCTGGCCATCCGGCAGCGTGTAATTTTTCTGGGCTGTTTCAGTCTTGCTGAAATCTATGTCCAGATTCATGCCAACCTCAATATTCGAGAAAATATTTGAGCTCTCTAAGGTCTTTTTTACTTCATTTTTTACCTGCTCCTCAAGCTTTTGCTTGTAGGAAAGCTGTGATGTCGCAAGACCTGCCGAGGTATCTGAATCTCCGCCCGAATAAAGTACATTGGCTTTTTTATCGATGATAGTAATGCCCTTTGTGGTATCGTTTCCAAGAGCTGTTGCAACAAGACGTGCTATTGCGTAAGCCTGGTCATCTGTAATTGAATCCTTAAGTCCAAGAGTGACAGCTGCAGTTGCCTCCTCTTTCGACTTTAGAATGGTACCATCCTTATCAGGCATAGTGATATCAACACTTGCCTCATTTACGTATGACTGTTTTTCCAGATGATCCTTAAGCTTATCCTCCAGATATACCTGGTACTTTTTCTGCTTATCGGCCTCTGTTGTAGAGAAGCTTCCGTCTGTTACATTGTCTATCGAGTATGCCTGCGCCGGGATACCGTTATCGCCCAGTGCCATAATAGCATTTACCTCATCTGATTTATTGACAAAAAAGACCAGCTTGCTGTCTACCTCATAGCTTATATTGTTGTCCTCAAGTACTCCCTTTATTGTTGAAGCCTCTGATGCACTTTCTGCCTCGACCAGCTCAACCTGTGTAGGTCTTGAGATGACCACACCAAGTATTACAAGAGCCACTATAACCACAGCAGCTATGCTTATGAGTACAGAGCGCTGCTTTGTATTGAATTTTTTCCACCATGCAGCTATTTTATCTAAAATAGCCTTTAAACGTTCCGGCATTTTGTATTACTCCTTATATTGACATCTGCATAAGCTCTTTGTATGCGTCAATTATTTTGTCCCTGACAGCAACAGTGTACTGCAATGCCACAGCCGCCTTTGTTTCTGCAACAAGCAGATCGTGTGTATTGTCAGACTCGCCAAGTGCAAATCTCACTTCCTCCTGCTCTGCCGCATTCTGCAAATCATTCGTCTCGCCTATGCTCCCCATGGCGGCAGATAGCACATCGGAAAATGAATCGGTCTTGTCAGTTTTGGTAAGAGATGTATTATTAAAAAAAGATTTAATATCTCCTGTTGAAATTCCATTAATGTTTGAAATATCCATTAAAAAACTCCTTTATGTATGTATCTTTCAGACTATTTACCTATCTGTAAGCCCTTCTCTGCCATTGACTTGCTTGCCTCAAAGGCTGTTGCGTTGGCTTCATATGCACGTGTGGCATCTATCAGATTGGTCATCTCTGTAACCGTATTGACGTTTGGATAAGAGACATAGCCGTCTGCGTCAGCATCGGGATTTGAAGGATCATACTCCTTAATAAAATCAGTTGAATAATCCGATGTCACGCTGCTTACCTTTACGCCGTTTCCAACAGCCGCCTTCTTTGATGAAGAGTATATCTGAGAAAAAGGTGTGACGTTTTTCTCGGAAAAGGTCACAATCTTTCTGCGGTATGGTGTGCCATCCTTGGTGGATGTGGTGTTGACATTGGCAATATTCTGCGCAATGATATCTGTTCTGAAGCGCTCAGCCGTCATGCCGGACGCACTTATATTAAATGATTGAAATAATCCCATATCATTAAACCTCCATAATTACTACAATACGCTTCTCATCCGTGAAAACTGCGAGCTTATACTGCTTGTGAGCGCCTCGTACTTAATCTGTTCAGACGCAAGCTCGACATTTTCAGTGTCTATATCCACGTTATTGCCATCCATCCTGTATGAGTAATTTGAATGGTCTGTATATACGTTTGCATTCAGCTTTGAGGTATCAAGCTCACTTATTTTCTTATCAAGCGACTGATGCTTGCATCTGCCAAGTTCCTGTGAAAGCACTCCCTCAAAATTCAAATCCTTACGCTTGTAGCCGGGAGTATCAACATTTGATATATTGTTTGCCAGTATAGCTTCTCTCTGGTAGCTTGCATCAGCTGCTTTGGTCAATACATTGACATAATCAAAGGCCGTTGAGTTTATCATAAATATTCCTCCAATACACTTTTTGCATATCATAAAAATACCACATAAGTACCCTAATATATATATTATAAAGTAAAATCGACAAAACACAAGATGTTTTTGTTGTTTTTTACATTATATTGTATTATTTTGTCGATAGACGCACTATATATATGCCGAAAACATAGAAAAGACCTATGTCCTTTCAAACATAAGTCCTTAAAAATAATTTATTTACTTGTTTTTATTCCGGATTCTGTCAAGCTCATCAAAGACCACATCATTTACCACCTTGATATATGTGCCCTTCATGCCTGATGAACGTGATTCGATAACACCTGCACTTTCAAACTTGCGCAGGGCATTTACGATTACCGAGCGGGTAATGCCTACCCTGTCAGCTATTCTGCTGGCAACAAGTATACCCTCATTGCCGTCAAGCTCATCAAAGATGTGAAGAATTGCCTCAAGCTCTGAGTAAGAAAGTGTATTGATAGCCGAACGGACAATGGCTACCTTTCTCTTTTCCTCTTCATTCTCCTCATTTACGGATCTCATCATCTCAAGCCCTACTACTGTCGTGCCATACTCTGTAAGGATGATATCGTCAATGTCATACTCTCTGTCACTTCTGTACTCAAAAAGAGTTCCAAGCCTCTCACCGGCTATATCAATCGGAGTGATAATAGCCTTGTACATCCTTGTATCCTCACCAAAGCCAAGTGTCTCAAGGTTTACATTCTCCTTTGTTGACAGGATGCCAAGAAGCCTTTCATTGAGCTCAGTGTCAATATAGCCTCCAACCTCATCAACGATCAGCTCATGAAGCTCATCCACACCCTTGCAGATACTCGAGCCAAGCACCTTGCCCTTTTTGCTGATTACAAGTATGTCCGAGTCGAGCACACCGGTGAGCACCTGACATATATCGTTAAACACAACCTTTGATGAATTGTTGTTGTGAAGAAGCTTATTAATCTTACGTGTCTTATCTAATAATTGTACTCCCATTAATTGTTATTCCTCTCTTTCGGGCTTTTTATCTGTTACGTAGCCGCACTGCTCATCTGCGCAGGCAATCTTGTTTCCCTTTACAATCATATATCCTCCACAACGAGGGCATTTCTCTTCAACAGGCCTGCCCCAGCTCATAAAATCACACTCAGGGTTGTCAATACAGCCATAATATTTCCTGCCCTTCCTTGTTTTCTTGAGCACAACATCCTTACCGCATTTAGGGCAATTGACGCCGATTTTCTCAAGATAAGGCATGGTAAACCTGCAGTCAGGAAAGCCGGGACATGCTAAAAACTTGCCGTGTGGACCATATTTTATCACCAGATTACGTCCACATTCAGGGCAGATTTCATCTGTCACCTCATCTTGTATTGTAACCTTCTCAAGCTCGTTTTCAGCTTTGTCTATAGCTTCCTTAAGATCAGGGTAAAAGTTCTCAACAACTGCTTTCCAGTTAACCTTACCCTCAGCTACCGCGTCTAAAAGTGACTCCATATTGGCTGTGAAATGCTCATCGACAATAGTCGGAAAGGATTCCTTCATGATGGAATTTACAACCTCTCCAATCTCTGTCACGTAGAGATTTTTACTCTCCTTAGTGATATAGCGTCTGGCAAGTATTGTAGATATGGTCGGAGAATAGGTACTTGGACGTCCTATTCCAAGCTCCTCAAGTGTCTTTACCAAGGAAGCCTCTGTGTAGTGTGCCGGTGGCTGTGTAAAATGCTGCTTAGGCAAAAGCACCTCAACAGTAAGAAGCGATTCTTCTGTCAGAGGATTTTTAAGCACAGGCTGCTTTTCCTTCTTTGCATCGTCTGCTGCAGTGTAAGCAAGCTCAAAACCATCAAATAAAAGCCTTGAGGTAGCAAAGCTGAATATATACTCTCCGACAGAGAGCTTTACTGTAGTAGTCTCATACTCAGACTTTGCCATGCGGCTCGCCGTAAAACGCTTCCAGATAAGCTGATACAGTCTGAACTGGTCTCTTGACAGTGACTCCTTAATCTCAGAAGGCACTCTGTTTATATCAGTAGGCCTGATTGCCTCATGGGCATCCTGGATATTTTTGCTGCTCTTTTTAGCACCCTCACCGCTTGACAGGTATTTGTCTCCATAGCTTTTTGAAATAAAATCCTTTGCCATGGCCTCAGCCTCATCTGACACACGGACAGAATCAGTACGCAGGTATGTGATGATACCTACCGTACCCTGCCCCTTTATGTCAACGCCCTCATAAAGCTGCTGGGCTATACGCATAGTCTTTGATATCGGGAAATTCAAGGCCTTTGAGGCCTCCTGCTGTAAGGTACTGGTCGTAAAAGGAAGCGGAGCCTTATTGCTGCGCTGTCCTTTTTTGATGTTCTGCACCTTGCAGGCCTTCCCCTCTATTTCGCTAAGCACCTTATCCATCTCTTCCTTTGAGGAAATGGCTATCTTGTCGTCACCCTTGCCGTATAGCTTTGCAGTAATCGGCTTCTTCTCGCCCTCCACATCAACCGTGGCATCAAGGCTCCAGTACTCCTCAGGGATAAATGCATTGATTTCATCCTCCCTGTCGCAGATGATGCGAAGCGCAACAGACTGTACTCTTCCCGCACTAAGTCCTCTCTTGACCTTGGCCCAAAGCAGCGGACTGATTTTGTAACCTACAATACGGTCCAAAACTCGTCTGGCCTGTTGAGCGTCCACAAGATCCATATCTATTTTTCTTGGATGCTTTAAGGATTCCTTGACTGCATTCTTCGTGATCTCATTAAAGCTGATACGGCTGACATCCTTGCCCTCAAGCTTAAGCGCGTGAAGCAGATGCCATGAGATGGCTTCTCCCTCACGGTCGGGATCGGTTGCGAGATATATCTTCTCGGCTTTCTTAGCTTCCTTTCGAAGCTTAGCGAGTATTTCACCCTTTCCGCGGATTGTGATATATTTCGGCTCAAAATCACCGTCCACATCTATTCCAAGGCTGCTCTTTGGCAGATCCCTCACGTGACCGTTCGATGCCATTACCTCATAGTTTTTTCCCAAGAATTTCTTTATAGTCTTTACTTTTGCAGGCGACTCTACGATAACCAGATATTTAGCCATTATAAACTCCTTATATAGTAATTTGGAATTGTCTCCTTAACAAATCCTTTTTGTATAAGATTCTCTAATAATTCAAATAGTTCCGATAATTCATACGGCACTTTTTGAGACAATGTCCCGATTGCGATAGGACAAAAATCGAGTAAACTATACACCAATGCTTCTTTTTTATCAAGTATATTTTTTCTGAAATCCATCTGTGTGCACTCTGTAAACCCAGTCATTGTAATGTCTGAGACAAATTCATCAATATTATAAATAATATCTGCACCCTGCTTAATCAGGCTGTTGCAGCCATAGCTTAAGGTGTCTGTGATACGCCCCGGAATGACATATACGTCCTTTCCCTGCTCCATAGCTAAATCAGCCGTAATAAGTGACCCGCTTCTCTTTTTTGCCTCGACTATAACTACTATATCGGATAACCCGGAAATTATTCTGTTTCTCATCGGAAAAAACATTTTTTGCGGGTCTGTTCCCAGCATAAGCTCACTGATTATTCCTCCGGAGAGCTTTATTTTATCATACAAAAAGCGGTTTTCTTTAGGATAACAGATATCGGCTCCCGAGCCAAGGACTGCATATGTGTTTCCACAAGCCTCCAGGCACCCCATGTGGGCGTCTCTGTCTATTCCTCTTGCCATGCCGCTTATTATCTGTATTCCCTGCCTTGAAAGTGCTGCTGCCAGTGCCTTTGCCACCTCACAGCCATATGCACTTCTGCCCCGGGCTCCGACTATAGAGACACTTTTTCTTGATTTGTCGGGAAGAGCGCCTATGTAAAATAGGCCATACGGCGGATTGTGTATGTTTCTAAGCTTGTCCGGATAAGCCTCATCCTCAATTGTTACAAAGCCTATATCCTTCTGCTGAAATAATATCCATTCATTCTCCACATCATAGGAAGCCCTTGATTCAAGGATTATTTTTCTGTCATCATCTGTGAAAAACAAAATATCAAAAAGCTCGTTTTTTGGCATAAAAAACAGCTTTTCCGCCGTTATATCGCAGTCAAATAAAAGCTTTTTCTTTGCATTGCTTATTTCCGTAAGGCCTGTGAGCCAGTATTTAAACCTCATGAAACAGCACCTCCCCAGAACTTCTCATTGATGCTTCTGTAGCATATGGCTTCGTTCAGATGCTTTGTCTTTATGTTTTCGCAGCCATCCAGATCAGCTATAGTACGTGCAACCTTAAGTATCTTGTGGTATGTGCGCGCTGTCAGTCCAAGCTTGTCAAACATATTTTCCATGTAGCTTTTCTCACGACCGCCAAGGAAGCAGTATTTTTCCAGCTTGTCGGTAGATATCTTTGAGTTATACGAAAAGCCCTCGTCTTTAAACCTCTCCTTTTGAAGCTCGTGGCAGTGCATAACACGCTTTCTGATATCCGCAGACGATTCATTGGTTGTAGTACTGTTTATATCCTCAAAGCTAAGAGGTGACGCCTCCACACATATATCAATCCTGTCTATTATAGGCTGCGATACCTTATCAAAATACCTGCGCAGGGTAGGCTCTGAGCAGCGGCACCTTTGCATATCGGGATAATAGCCGCAGCTGCATGGATTCATCGCGCCAAACAGCAGAAAATTAGCCGGATATGTCACGTTTCTGCCGGCTCTCGAAAGCCTGATACAATGCTCCTCAAGCGGAGCCCTTAGCAGATCCAACAGACCTCCCTTAAACTCAGCCAGCTCATCCAAAAACAAAACGCCATTGTGTGCAAGCGATATCTCGCCCGGATTGATTCTCGTTCCTCCGCCGATTAATGCCGCCTGAGTGACGGAATAGTGAGGATTTCTAAAGGGTCTGTTGTCCCTTAAGGAGCTGTCATTGTCCAAAAGACCGCAGATGCTGTATATTTTTGACAGCTCAAGTCTCTCATTTTCACTAAGAGGAGGCAGAATGGACGGCATACGCTCTGCTATCATTGTCTTGCCTGCGCCGGGAGGTCCGACAAGCAGTATATTGTGCATGCCACCTGCAGCCACCTCACAGGCTCTTTTAATAAATTTTTGTCCGTTAACATCACAAAAATCGGCGTATTTTTCATCTTGCTGCAGCGCATGTGCTGCGCTCATTTTCTGACAGGTAAATGACGCGTCATCAAACTGTGCAATAACATCATTCAGATGGCTTATTCCAAATATTTTTGCACCGCAGACCAGCCTGCCCTCATTTTCATTTTGTTTTGGAATAATAAACTTTCCAATGCCTCTGTTGTACTCATCAAATACAATCGGCAGTATGCCGCTGACCGGCAGGATTTCACCGTTTAGATTTAGCTCGCCTGCCAGTGTACACCCCTTTATACTTTCCGCGTCAATTACTCCCATAGCTGTTAAAATAGCGACAGCTATAGGCAGATCAAAGCCTGTTCCTGTCTTTTTAATATTTGCAGGCGACAGGTTTACCGTGATCCGCTTCGCAGGCAAAACAATCCCAAGGCTGTGCAGCGCTGTTTTAACACGCTCCTTTGCTTCCCTCACCTCTGAGGTGAGATTTCCAACCATATCAAAAACAGGCATACCGGTTGAAATATCAACCTCCACCTGTACCGGAATCGCACTGATTCCGTCCAAAACAGCCGTTCTGACTGTACTGTACATATATACTCCTATTCCAATTGGGGTAAATGCATAGACAAATGCACAAAAGACATGGCTCTATGATAACATATTTTTGCCTTTTGTAAACACCTATTCGAGCAGTTTTCGTAATTTTTTTAACCCGGCCTTTTCTATTCTTGAAACATATGACCTCGAAATGCCAAGCGTTTTTGCAATCTGCCTCTGTGTCAGCTCTTTTTCGCCGTCAAGCCCAAAGCGTTTTGTAATAATATAGTATTCTCTGTCAGACAGAACACTTCTCATATTTTTCTTTAAAATCTTAAGTGATTCAGATACCTCAATATCCGATACCACATCAGATTGTCCGTTCTCAATCACATCCACCAGATGAATCTGGTTTCCCTCTTTGTCAGTGCCTATTGGTTCAAATATGGACACATCACCCCGGCTCTTTTTACGGCTTCTGAAATGCATCAGAATCTCATTTTCGATGCATCTGATTGCAAAGGTTGCAAAACGGTTTCCGTAATCAGCCTTAAATGAGGACACTGCCTTTATCAGGCCTATGGTGCCTATGGATATGAGCTCTTCCATCTCATCCTCGCTTACCGCATATTTTTTTGTAACATGTGCCACAAGGCGCATATTGTGTAATATAAGCTCATCCTTAGCCTCTTTGTCATTTTGAGCCACTTTTTTCAGGCATTCCGTCTCACGCTCCAAACTAAGCGGTGATAAAAATGTATTCACATAGCACCCTGCCATTATTTGCTTATAATATATTATGTTCAAATCTGTATTTTGTGATATAATCTTTGCCATGAATAGAAAATTAGACTACAAAATCACTGAAAATGATACAGGAAAAACAATAGAAAGCTTTTTGAAGGAGCATGGCTACACACATCAGGTGCTTGTAAGGCTTAAGCAGACAGACCATGGCATACTAAGAAACGGTGTATGGGCCTATACAAACGAAAAGCTGTGCAAGGACGATTTAATCACAGTCTGCATTGTCGAAAACGAGCGCTCTGATAATATTACGCCTGTAAAGCTGCCTCTTGATATAGCATACGAGGATGAAGATATCATCGTAATAAACAAGCCGTTTGACATGCCTGCCCATCCTTCCGCCGGAAACCATGACAATACACTTGCAAATGCGCTCATGTACTACTATGACAGTCAGAAAAAACCGTTTACATACAGATGCATTAACAGACTGGACAGAGATACCACAGGGCTTACAATTGTTGCAAAGCACGCACTTGCAGGAGGGATACTCGGCAATGCTGTCGCAAAACGTGCCATACACAGGACCTACTATGCCATCTGCAGCGGGTGTACCCCGAAATGCATGCGCATCAATGCTCCGATTGCAAGAAAAGACGCTTCCACAATAGAGCGGTGCGTTGATTTCAAGCGAGGCAAATATGCTGTAACCGATTTTATCAGGATTAAATACAACCCTGATAATGATTTATCACTAATCAAGCTAAGGCTCCTTACCGGACGCACTCACCAGATACGTGTCCATATGAAGTATATTGGATTCCCACTGATAGGCGACTTTTTATATAATCCGGACTATACATATATATCCAGACAGGCACTGCACTCAGGCCGTCTTGTTTTTACACATCCTGTCACAGGACAAAAAATGGACCTCATGTCTGATATTCCATCAGACATGAAGTCCTTGTTCTAGTTGATTTATTTTATCCTTTTCGTATGGGATATGCCCCTTTAAAACCTCTTTCTTTATATAGCGATACGTATATTCCTCTCCCTTTACAGAGAGCATGACAAGCAGATACTCAAGCATTGCCTTTGTATCGGGATGAATCATGTAGTGATCCACGCTTTTTTCGTAGTATTCCAGTGCGCTTTTGTCGGTGTACTTTTCCTTCTGATAATTCTTAGAGGCGCTCACACGGTCTATAAACATCTCACAGACATATCTTATTGGCATTTTCATGCCCTCCATTTTGGTATGCTCTTTATCGTCACCCGGCTTTGAAACAGCATAGTCAATCCAATACTCCAGATGATGCTTATTGCGCCCCTTATGATGAAGCCAGGCGGATGAATAGCCTCTGTCTGCTCTTTCTGCATTATTCGGACTCATATACCCCTTATAATACTTACAGCCAACAAGAAACTCTGTCGGTGAATATTTTGACAGGTCATGAAGAAGCCCCTGCTTATAAAGCCCTATCTTAAAACACCCCTGCAGGACTAAAAGCTTGTGATGTGTAATTGTTATAAAATGTCTTATTGCTTTCATATGTTTATCTGCCTATGAGGATGTATACCGACTGCGGTGAGACATCTGCATACTGCTGGTTTTCACACAGCATCGGAGTGTCATAAAACGGTTCCTTAAGCGCAGAATCGCAGACTGCATACCATTTCATTCCTTTCTTTAGCTTAGGGAGAGCCAGTTTCTCCCTGGATGAATAAAAATTGTAGGCTACGTATACATAGTCTTTATTAATTTCATTGTAATCCCCACAGTACATCACACCCACACAAAGCTTTGTGGCATCGCATTCGCCTATCCAGGCATTCTTGCAGTGATAGGATAAATCAGGATACCCCACAGCCTTGTAATCGCTGAATTTAAACGGCTTTGGACAGGAAATAACAGGATGCTCATCCCTGAATTTGATAAGCCTGGTTAAGAACCTGATATTTTCCCTTCTGCTCTTCTCATTTGACCAGTTTACCCAGCCTGTAGGATTGTCCTGACAGTAGGCATTGTTGTTGCCGTCCTGTGAATTGCAGATCTCATCACCCGCCATGATCATAGGCACTCCCTGTGCCAAAAATAAAAGAAGCATGGCATCCTTCCACTTAAGCTTTCTTATCTCACGGATAAACCTCTTTCGCGAAGGACCCTCACAGCCGTAATTATTGCTGAAATTCCAGGAAGGACCGTCAGCATTTTTCTCGCCATTGGCCTCATTGTGACGGTCATTGTACATGAATAAATCGCTCAGTGTAAAGCCATTGTTGTTTGATATATAGTTTATAAAGCCGGCATTCTCCCCCTGCTTTTTCTGCTGGTTTAAAAGCTCGTACATATTGCAGTTGATATGGTTTAACATCATGCGCGCCGCAAACTGATACTCCTCCTTGTCAATGTAGAGATTTTCATATGTCCTGTTCTGCGGCACGACCGACATATCAAAGCTATCATAGAGTATCTTTGTACGGCTAAGAAGGGCATCCTGCACTATCGCAGTAACCGGCAGCTTATCCCCAAGAAGCTTAAAACCGTCTACATGAAAGCTCATGACCCAGTATCTGAGCGCATCGAGTATCAGATTATGGTCTGTTCTATCAGGGAAATACATCTCTACGATACATTCCATGCCGTTTTTATGCAGCCTTTCAACGAGACATCTAAGCTCATTGGAGGCATTTGAAGCGTCACTTGCATACGATGCTTTTACGGCAAAATAATTGCCGGTGGTATAGCCCCAGAAATTGACCTTGTCATTTTGCTTGTTTGTGGACACACTTTGCTCATCCCTTATGGAATACTTTGGCTTTGCATATTCCGGGATATCGTGCTTTACAGGGATTGTCATCTCTTCAAACTCGTATACAGGCATGAGGAGAATTGAAGTGAAGCCCAATTTCTTGATGTAATTTATCCTGTCAGACACAGCCTCAAAGGTACCCTTATGCTTTTTATCCCCTGCTGCATCCATGGAAAAGCCTCTTACATGAAGCTTATACAGCTTCATTCTGTCGCGTGTAATCTCAGGAAAGCTGTCATTTTTCCAGTCAAAATCACAGTTATCTATCCCGCAGGCTATTTCGTAGTCGTTTTCACTTCTTGTTTTATCATTCCATTTTTCCCTGCCGAGGATTCTTGTCGCGTAAGGATCTATGCACCTTTTTCCATTAATTTTAAAATAATATGCATACTCATTCCCGCAAAAGCCATGAACTCTCACAGAGTAAAGAGAGCCGGTCGAATACTCTGCAGGTATATCAAGCACACAGACAGTATTTCCTGATTTATCAAGTAAAACAATGCTGCATGCGTCCTCTTTTTCTGCCGCAAAGGTGAATATCGCACTATCCCCGTCAATATAAGCACCTGTTTTTAAAAAGTTTCCCTTTGTTAATCGAAATTTCATGCAACACCATCCAATCAAAAATTCTAGTATTTATTTATTATACTAGTTTTGACTTTTTTTGTATAGAATAATTTGATATAATGTAATAGATTAATATAATATTTACTTTAGATTACTAAAAGAAAGAGGTACAATATGGCAGAAAAAGCAACACCTGTTACACCTGATGAGGCAGACGACATCCGCGTGACACTTGATCTGGAAGGCGGAAGTGTCGAATGCAAGATTATCACTATTTTTGACGCAGATCACAAGGATTACATAGCTCTTCTACCGTTAGATAAAAATGGCAACGAGAATGAGAGCGGCGAAGTGTATCTGTATCGCTATTTCGAGGACGAGGAAGGTCTTCCGAGAATTGAAAACATCGAATCCGACGACGAGTACGAGGCTGCTGCCGATAGATTCGATGAGCTTTTGGATGATGAAATGTTTGATGATATTTAATCATCACCACTATTATTTTGTCTGGGTTCTTTACTCTCACGGACAAACCTGGAGGTCTGGGCTGATTTATCGTTTACCGACTTGACCGAGTAAACAGACAAGCTTGTCTTTGCTCGGGTCATGCCTACATAAAACAGCCTGCGCTCCTCCTCTATGTCCTTTTCAAGAACAGCCTTTTTATACGGCATTATTCCCTCATTAGCATCAATTATATACACATTTTCAAACTCAAGCCCCTTTGAGCTGTGAAGAGTTGCAAGTGTCACGGCATTAGGATTGCTGTCTTTTGACAAAGCCATAAGTTTCATCTGCTTTGTGTATTCCTTTATATGCTCATACCACTCTTCATAGGTGGCAAAGCCCTTGGCTCCGGACTGGATTTCATCCAGTATATCAAACAAATCCTCTTTATTTATACTCCGATACTCGGCATATTCAGATAAAAAGTCGTCGTAGCCTATGCCTCTTCTGATATAGTTTATGCTGGCATACGGATTCATCCTGCTTATAAGCTTCATATCATACTCAAGCTTTTCTATTCTCTCGGCTATCCAGGGCTTCTCATCAAAAAGCTTAATCCACTCGTCAAAAGCCACAGTGGCATCGCACAGGCTGTCTCTTGACAGATACCGCTTTGGTCTGTTCATAATCTGCAAAAAGTCAGCTCTATCCCTGCTGCCGGCTGCAATTCTTTGGTATGTAAACAAGTCTCTGGCAATCCAGTGCTCATATATATTAGGAATATTATCCTTTGTTTTGAATGGGATATTGTAGCTCATAAGCTGTTCTATGAGCTGTCTTGGCTGGGTATTTGTCCTGAAAAGTACGGCAAAGTCGCTGAATACAGCTCCTGCCTTTATCTTTTTATCTAAATCGCGTATAAGAAAAATATTTTCATCTCTTCTGTTTTCAAAATCAGCAAACGTAACCGGCACCTTTGATTTACTTGCCGCAATAATTTTCTTATCAAACCTCTCCTTGTTGTGAGAGATGAGATTCAACGAGGTCTCCACTATATATCTGCCACATCTGTAATTAGTATCTAAAAGGATTCTCTTTGCATCAGGATAGTCCTTCTCAAACCCAAGCATTATCTCCGGCTTTGATCCTCTGAAGCGGTATATGGACTGATCATCATCACCTACAATAAACAGATTATTCTGTGGAGCGGCGAGCATTTTTATAATCTCATACTGCAGACGGTTAATATCCTGAAACTCATCAATCAGTATGTACTTATACTTGTTCTGCCACAATGCCAGTATATCAGGCCTCTCCTTAAACAGCTCATAGGTATATGAAAGCATATCATCAAAATCAATGAGCCTGTTTTCCTTAAGCCTTGTCTCATATTTTTTGTAAATATCCCTGAATATTTCCTCACCGCACACTCCAGAATAAAAATTTTCTATATCGATGCGGCTGTTCTTGATCAGACTGATTTCCGCAAGCAGATTGCCTATAAACTCGTTCTCATCCTTATATTCAAGGCGGTAGTAGGACAGAATTTCCCTGATAAAGCCGTACCTCACAGACTCATCAGCAATATTGGCACTCGTGAAGCGATATGCATATTTGAGTATCGTAAAAAAGACAGCATGAAAGGTACCAAAAGATACATTCACCCTCTCGCCGTCCATCAATGCATTAAAACGCTCCTTCATCTCATTTGCAGCCGCCTTGGTAAAGGTGATTACCAAAATCTCAGAAGGCTTGACATGATGCTTTGTTATTAAGTTTTTAGTCCTGTGTGTGATAACTGCGGTCTTACCTGAACCCGGTCCCGCTAAAACAAGCATAGCGCCATCCTTATGTTCGATGGCGCCAAGCTGGGCTTTGTTAAAATTCATAAATTACCCTTTAGTTAATAGATTAGTTGTTAGAAAGCTTTTCTATGCCCTTCTTAATTCTGGCTATAGACTCCTCTTTGCCAAACACCTCCATAAGCTCTGTAGCTCCACCCGGTGTCATCTGCTTTCCTGAAACTGCTGTACGGATCGGCCACATAACATAGCCTATCTTATATCCCTTTTCTGTGGCGTATGCCTTAAGAGTCTCAAAAAGCGAATCATTTGAGAAATCATCACAGCTTAAAAGAATAGGAACCACATCGTTTAATACCTCAAGTGAGGTCTCTGGGTTTGTCTTCATCTTTTTATGTGTATACATGGCAATATCATAGTCCGGAAGCTCTTCAAAGAAATCAATATGCTCCTTGATATCAGGGAATATCTCAATACGTGTCTGAACCATCCTTGCTATCTTCTTAAGGTCATAATCCTTTGTGACAACCTCCTTGATGTATGGCAATGCCATCTCATAGAATTTGTCAAAATCAAGCTTCTTTATGTACTCACCGTTCATCCATTTAAGCTTTGTGAAGTCAAATACAGCTGGTGATTTGCTCATATGATGATAGTCAAACTTCTCAACAAGCTCAGAAAGTGACATAATCTCCTGATTGTCTGAAGGGCTCCATCCAAGAAGCGCCACAAAGTTTACAATAGCCTCTGTAAGAAAGCCCTGATCCAGCAGATCCTCAAAGGATGAATGACCGCATCTCTTTGAAAGCTTATGATGCTCCTCATCTGTGATAAGCGGACAGTGTACATATACAGGCACATCCCATCCAAATGCCTCATAAAGCCTGTTGTACTTAGGAGATGATGAAAGATACTCATTTCCTCTGACTACATGTGTGATACCCATCAGGTGATCGTCGACTACATTTGCGAAATTGTATGTTGGATATCCGTCAGATTTGATAAGAATCATATCATCAAGCTCTGAGTTGTCTACTGTGATATCTCCGTAAATTTCATCCTCAAATGTAGTTGTTCCCTCTGTAGGGTTATTCTGTCTGATGACATATGGCTTGCCGGCCGCGAGATTTGCCTCAATCTCCTCCTTTGACAGATGTAAGCAGTGCTTGTCATAGATAGAGATCTCCTTGCCTGCGACTGTTGTTCTAAGGCTCTCAAGACGCTCCTTATCACAGAAACAGTAATATGCCTCTCCCTTGTCGATAAGCTCCTTTGCGTACTTCATGTAGACGCCCTGTGCCACACGCTCACTCTGCACATACGGACCGCATCCGCCATCCTTGTCAGGTCCCTCATCATGGACAAGGCCTGTTTCCTCAAGAGTCCTGTTGATGATATCAACAGCACCCTCCACCTGACGTACCTGATCTGTATCCTCTATACGCAGAATAAAATCACCGCCCTCATGCTTTGCAATCAGGTAAGCATACAGTGCTGTTCTTAAATTACCTACATGCATCCTTCCTGTTGGGCTTGGTGCAAATCTTGTTCTAATCTTACTCATTTTGAAATGTGCTCCTCTATATTAATATTTTTTATTCATTTTTCAACTTGAAATTATATAACAATATGGAAATTTTATCAATCCTCAGATTGAACTTCCATATCAAGCTCCGCAATTTTATTTAAAATTCTGTTTACCTCGTGGATTCTGTCACCGAGCTCACTCCTGTGTGACAGTATCTCACGCCTAAGCCTGGTTATAGTCTCCACATTGAAGGACATCCTGCCCCTTAGCTTTTGTCTCCTGACTATGAGCTCATGCTTTTGCTCAACCATCTCCTTATGGTCTACAATTGCGTTTGTATAGTTGAGCCAGACTCTGGCATCATAGAAATTATTTTTGGTCAGCACTGAAACAAGCTTTTTGCTGTTGTACTCCAGATCCTCGTTCGTCCTCCTGAAACGCTCCTTGTCTTTTACAGCAAGAAGATACTGCTCGTAGTTGTATACAAATTCCTTTGAGTTCTTTACATTATACTTCTCATATGTGTAGTCAACAGCGTTTTTTATGCTTACATACTTGATTTTTACTCTGTTTTCAAGAGCTACTGCTTTATTTTTGGATGCAGCAGCGCTTTTTACTTCATCCGAATAGCTTTGATAGGTCAAAAGCACAAATGAGCCTGCAACCGCTGAAAGAAGCGCCCCTATAAGCATAAAGACAGTAGTATCAACTCCATACACAAGCTGCATCAGCGTGCATACGGTTACCACTACAGCAAAAAATACTACCAAAAGCACTGCATACACTCTAAATGTCTTCTGTCTGCCCCTGGCATACTCACCATCTATATCAAACTGCACCTTTTCTCCCTCAAGATACCTTAGATCTTTATTTATCAGATTAAGGCAGCTTTCATTTTTTTCAAGTCGTTTTATTGCCCGAGGAATCTCCTCCTCCAGCTGCTGCATCTGGGCATACTGGCTGTCTGATATGCGGTTTTTGGTCTTTAAAAAATCACTTCTCGTCTTTTCGAGTGTCAATATGTTTGCAGCCGCATCATTCATGGTCTTTTTATCTGTCTCTGACATATTGTCCATCCTTTCTATGTCAGTCAGATAATTTGTGACAAGCGCGTACTCTGCCCTGTTATCCTCCAGCTCTCTTGCAGCATCAACCATCTGTTCACATATCTCAACTACATTGAACCCTTTAGTACTCTCATCAGGTATACTCTCAATATGTAACTGTGTCTCATCGGTCTTTTTTTTGCGTTTAAATAACATGCGCCCTGTAATCCTCTTTGTATTTCAAAATTATTTCTTTTGTTCTGCTCTCCCCGCAATTATCTGAAGCTTCTGCATACACACCCTTTAATACACTGTCCAGATTATTAATCTCCTGCTCCGTAACACTATATTCCCTGACAATCCGGGCATATCCAATGTCATTATCATCAAGCTTATAGGCATATAGACAAGACCACAGTGATTTTCTGTCTCCGTTTTGCTTAAAAGCCTCAAGATATAAATCCGCCGCTATATCAAATAAAAAAAGCTTAACATAGGCGGTAGCCAGATTGTGATATATATTTCCGAACAATACTCGCTCTGCATGTCTTGCATCCTCACACGCCAGCAGCTTTTTGTATTCAAAAATAGCTGCAGTGTACTTTTTCTTGTCCATCAGTCTGTCTGCCCTGATTTTCAAGCACTCAAACTCGCTTTTTTCCTCCAGCTCCTTAAGTGCATCATGTGTGCGCTTAAGCTCCTCCTTAGTGCAGTAGCCGGTATACTCCAAAAGCTCTGTCACAAAAGCAGACAGTCTGCCGTTTGTGGATATAATGGTTCTAAGATGCATTGCAAGCTTAGGCAGACGTGCGTGGTTTTCAATCCAGGTGCACAGCTCAAGACTCATAAAGTCAGCATCCAAGAGATATGTATTGTTGATTATATAATAGTTAAGCTCCTCTATCGAGTAAACATTTATAGACACACCCTCTATGTAATAGGGCATGGCCGCTATAGCTTCATTACACAGTAATAATTCTCCCATATGCCCTCCTACATAGTCATCTCATAGCGCCAGACCTTGCCCGAGCCCATAAATATCTCGCCAAAGCCCAAATCCTTAATCTCTATATCTATCCTGTCATCAGATACAGGCGTTGCCGTGATTCTGATGCGTGTAGCCCGATCCGGACGCGGTGGCATATCCGTAAGTCTTAAGGTCTCAATCTTTGCCTCCCTGCTTTTAGGAAGCTGCTTCCAAAAATCCACCTCATAAGAGCCGGAAATAATAACCTCGCACTGCCCCTTTGCTTCAAACCAGTTGCTTCCGGCGCTGATCAGATTATAAAACGACAATTCTCCCTTATCATGCACCTTAAGGCTCAGGTTGAACTTCATCTCATTCTCGCCCATATACACAAAGGGCCATTCTGCTTCCTTATCCCTCGTGGCTGCCGCATAGCATGCTCCCTTGGTAAAGAGGTTATTGCCCATGAACACTCGTCTGCCCTTGCACAAAAGTGCAACAGACTGCTTCATCCAGCCCTCTGCAAACGTATCTCCCACGAGAAATACCGTTGAAATAACCCGGTTTTTAAAGCTCTCATTTATTATATCAGAAAAGCTTTTATCCTTATCATTTGTATCCAGAGTATAGCTTATGCTTTTATCTATAGATACTACCTGTGGCGTTGTGCGTAGATCCCTCTTTAAGGAATAAAAATATATGCTCTCATTTTCCTGCATAAACAGCACCACATCATGAAGCCACAGCGACTTGTCCTGATTCAACGCAAAATAGTAAAAGCTCTCCTTGCGGTCTATGACAGTAAGCTGTCTGGAATTGATGCCAAGTCTGACCGACATACCGTAGAACATGCTCATATTCTCCTTAGTCAGCCTGTCAACACATATAACAAGCCTGTCAAAGGATGAAGGATTACCAAGCTTGGATGGCAGCTCCATCACCTTTTTAAGGAACAATGCCAAAAGCTCCTCCGCCATAAATGAATCATCATCAATGACTATTTTTTCATTATTCAGCGCTCTCTTAAGCAGCTGGTCAATACACACCATCTCGCCGCTTTTAGATAGCTTTCGCGCCTCATCGCCATAGTACCATTTACCAATACTTTTGCGGCGTGCAAGCACAAGAGGAATCTGAAACACCTCACTGCCAGCAACAGTGCTGACAGTCTCCGGCTCTTTCATATTCTGTTGAAAAAAACTAACCATCGCATAGCTGTCATTTAAGTCTATGCCTATATAGTATGAATTGCCATTATGTCCCATTATAAATCCTCTTAAATAAGCTTAAAAAGCTGCTTTGTCGCAGCATCCAGCCTTTTATATTCGTCTATATTGCTCTTTAAGGTCGTCTCATCAGACAGTGTATCCGAGATAATCATCTCATTAATCAGGTTATAGCGGCTGTGGTCATTATCACCCGGTATATTGTTGCACGTAAGTCGGCTGCTCTCCTTTACCTCTATGCGGTTGTCCTGCTCCTCGGTAATATAATACCTGATAAGCTCACCGAAAAATATGACAAAGGTCTTTACGTATATGCCGTCGTACATCTCGACCATATCCTCAGAGTTAAACTCTTCACCATCCTCGTCACGGCTGTAGTGCAGCACAACATGAGCCCCCGGAGTGCTCTCATACTGTAAAAATGCCTTGTCATAGAGGAAATACTTCTGCAGCAGTCTGTGATCCAGCCTTGCAAAAAAATCAAAATACATATTGTTATATATATAATACTTAAGCAATGCATCTTCAATCTCAAGCTCTGCCTGAGAGATATCCGTTTTTTCAGCAAAATTCTTTAATAAAGCTAACTGACAGGCATCATTTAGTGTTCTTTTTCCAATAAATCGCTTTTCGATAATATCGAAAATAAAATCAGCCTTGCATTTGCCACTATGCAGATATCCATGCGACACAAGAGATATGTAAGCTAAAATCAGCTTTTCATTTCCGGCTCTTTTATAGTACTCCATAAAGATATCCGATATCTTTTCGGGCTTAATCTGCGTATAAATACCCTGTTCAAGAATGCGCTCATCAAGCTTCATGGAAGATATTGAAAACTTGTCAGCGGCATGCCACAGATTTATAAGCTCATCTGTAGGCCCCGAATAATTTTCGCACAGATATTTAATCACAAGGTCACTGTATTTGCCTGTTTTAAAGGCTGATATGGCAAGCTGCACAATAAAATCATCATCTATATGCTGCACCTTAAGCGCATTCTCGCACAAAACTGCCTGCGATGAGGCTGCAAGCATGTCTATTCCATACTCCATGGCCATATCATATGCCTTTTCATAGAGCCGGTTCGATACAAGCATGTCAATGAGATATTTTCTTGCGTCCTTTTTAAGAATATCAAAATCAATGCTTTGCAAAAACGGCCTGACATAATCCTCATAATCGTGAAGCTGACAGTATTTTAAAATCCTGTATCCCATAAAGGCTTTGTAGTAATCAGAAAAGGCTTCACTATAAAATACAGGCTTAAAAAGCTTTAAATCATCCTTTGTAAAATCAGAATAATCCCTTACATGTTTAAAATGAGACACTATATACTGTGGTCTCTCAGGCGAGAGGCTTATGCACCTGTCAAGGTATTTCTCGGCATCCATCAGCCTCTGAAGTCTGTATGAGATGCTTTTAACGTATCTATAGCCCCTTGAGTCCTCAAAAAGTATGACATAGTCGTTCGAGAACAGTTCAAAATAAGCACACTGATCTGTAATCGGTACAATCTGAGGCTCCTTCATTTCATTCTGATATATAATGGCTCTCACCATACGCTTATCAAATACAATAAGCTTGTGGGTAAATATAATATCAGAAAAAGCAGATGACAGCTCTTCATTGATAAAGCCCAAATCAAGCATATCCTCGTATAAAACAGCCAGATTGTCATCAATATGCCCAAGCTGTGCCTGATCCATGGAAAACCTGCCCATAGCCTTCCTGTACTTGTGGTAGACCTCAGGCTCTGTTTCCTTTGCAGCAATTATATTGTTGTAAAGCACCGCAAGCTTGCGGTATGGCAGCTTGTTATCATAGCTGAAATACATCTGGATGATCTTTGGCACAGGTGATACCTGTCTGTCATCCATCGTAATGAGATATGACTCATATAAGCCTGTCAGACGCAGCTTGTTCTCGATACCCAGCTCAAACCATTTATGAAAACAGGTATCATTTTTGTGTCCCTTGATCAGGTAGCTGCATATGATACCGACATACTCCGCCTCCGGGCAAATCTCATAGGCCGCTGTAAGAAGCTCATATACTCTGTTATCGAATCCGCCTGCCAGGTCAACCGCTTCAAAAATCGCTCCGGCAAGCTCCTTTGTCAGAGCCTTTTTCTTTACAGCCCAGCTTAGGATGCGAAGCTCAAATACAGACAGCTCCTTTATCAGATAAGGATCCTGTGATATGAGATAATAGGCTTCAATGTACAAATACGGAGACGAACAGCCCCTAAGTATCCAGTATTTTATATCCTTAAGCTTACCGGCACTGTCATCGAAATACTGATCTCTCAAAAACAAAAGTACCCAGAATAAAAGCACAGAGTCGGGATTTTCATAGAAAATCAGCTCAACCTCGTGTGTCATATTGTCAATGTATGAAGGCTCTCTCTCTAACAGTGTCATCAGATACAGATAATAGCCCCAAATCGGTGTCTTCTTATCAGGATTACTGTGCTTGAAATCATCAAGAATCCACTTAGCCACCTGTCGCTGCCTGTTTATGATAAATGCCTGAGCCTTCATCAGCTCATACATAGGCTTATCCGGCATGAGTGCATGCAGATGGTTTAAAATGCTGATTGTTTCGTTTGCCCATACCCCGGTCACTATCCGTTTAAGCCTGAAGCTTGTATAAAGCTCCATGATTCCGACCATGCATTCCTTTATGTCCTTTGTCACAGTTGCATCACTTATGCTGTCATCATCCTTTACGCCGGCTGTGATATCTATGGTAAAGCTCTGATATGCACCATCGATATAGATACGGCCAAAATTACGTCCGGCATGCATTGCGGATGCATCGATGATATACTCATACAGATAGGTTTTACCTATAAAATCATCAAGCGTTAAAACAGGCTTAGACAGCTTTATAAATTCACAATCCGTGCGCAGGCGTATCTCGGTATAGCCCCAGTTCTCCTTTGTTATGGTAAAGCAGCCACTCTGAGGCTCTTTAGAAGCCATAAAAATCTCCTCTGACTTGTCTACGCTTATTGAAACAGGCTGTTTTTGATTTACACCAATCAAAAACTCCTCCATATTCTGACCGGATGGTCTGGCGCAGGCAAAGCCCTCATAGGTCAGCCTGTCATATACATTATCATAAGGAATTGTGTTTAAGAAATTGCGATTGTAAAACAGATGATAAGCCTCATCCCAATTGGATGCAGCAAGCCTTGTGAAATCGCTAAGGCTCTTTACAGCACCGATAGAGCTTTCTGCATAGAGCCTTGTGATTCTTGCACAAAAAGAAAGACTGTACTCAATCTGATTACATACAATCACAAATTTGCCCTCACAGGCATCGCCCTCTGTGAGCCCCTTACTGTTAAATTGATAACGAATCCTGACTTTCTCGCCCTCGAAGTGCGGATTCAGACACTCCATCCTTGGATTGGTTGAATAAACTATGCCACGGATTTTTATCTGATTCGTACTTTCTATCACAAAGCTGCCTGCTTCGCTTCTTCCCTCAATGACCGAAAGGTCTATTGTCTCCTCTGAAAACGCCAAAATCGGTTTCGTGCTATTAAATCTGCCGGCAGCTATCTGCCCTATACGTGCTCGCACAATTGTTACCCCGTTTACGTTAAATGTTGATTTTTTATACACTTATTATATAATGTAAATTATATACGATTTGCATTGTGGTTGCAATGCAATTAGAAAGGAAATTGCAGTTTATGATAGAACAAAAAGAACATTTTCACGGCAGTGACCTTGAAAAAATAGAAAAAATATATGGTATAAAAAAAGAAAACATTGTAAGCTTTGCAGCAAATGTCAACCCACTAGGCGAATCCGGTAAACTAAAGACAGCGCTGTCCGAGCGCATTGATGCAATCACAAAATACCCTGACAGAGAGTATACCTCTCTCAGAAAGGCTATCGGCAGCTACTGCAAGTGCGATTACAATAACATAACAGTCGGAAACGGATGCACGGAGCTCATCTCACTCTTCATTCAGATTACAGCTCCTAAAAGGACTCTTCTGTTAGGTCCTACTTACTCTGAGTACGAGCGTGACTTAAGGATAAACGGCAGCGAAATATCCTACTATTTTCTTAAGGAAAAGGATGATTTTAGGATTAATTTGGATGGATTCATCTCTGCAATCACAGCTGATACCGACCTTGTCATCATATGTAACCCAAACAATCCTACCGGCAGTCTTATCACACCGGATGAGCTTAAAACGATTTTAGCCCACTGCAAAGAGACAAATACTTACGTGATGATTGACGAGACATATATAGAGTTTGTGCCGGATGTGGACGAGCTTTCGGCAATCCCTCTGACGGCCTTTTTTGACAATGTGATTATACTGCGCGGCACATCAAAGTTTTTTGCCACTCCGGGGCTTCGCCTGGGCTATGCCATCACATCAAATTCACAAATTCTTACAGACATAAACACAAACAAAAATCCATGGATGATTAACTCACTCGCAGTTGTCGCAGGTGAAACCATGTTTTTGGATGAGGAATATATAAATAAAACAAGAAGCCTGATACTTTCAGAGAAAACCAGATGCAGACAGCTGATAGAGGAATCACATAAATTCAAGCTTTATCCATCCTACAGCAACTTCTATCTGCTTAAGATACTCGATGAAAATATGAATGCACATACGCTATTTGAACGTGCGATCAGGCAGGGCATGATGATAAGGGACTGCTCTACCTTCCCGGGGCTTGAGGAGTACTTCATACGATTTTGCATAATGAAGCCCGAGGATAATACAAGGCTTATTAATTGCATTACACAATAATGCCGAATGCCTTTATATAAACATAACATAAAACTTAATATTTAAATTCTATAAACGTATAACCAAAAAGCTTCCGGAAAGGATTTAATCCAGCCGGAAGCTTTTTTGTATTAAGCATCATAAATGATGCTTTACGCTCTATATTATTTTGCAGATAAGAACTCATCAATTCCCTTTGCAGCCGCTTTTCCTGCTCCCATGGCAAGAATAACCGTTGCAGCACCTGTTACGGCATCTCCACCTGCGAATACACCCTCTTTTGAGGTTGCGCCTGTATCCTCGGTAGCTACGATACACTTTCTCTTGTTTGTATCGAGACCGACTGTTGTAGAGGAAATAAGTGGATTTGGTGATGTACCAAGTGACATGATCACTGTATCGCACTCCATCTCATACTCTGAGCCTGCTATCTCAACAGGGCTTCTACGTCCTGATGCATCCGGCTCTCCAAGCTCCATTTTGATAAGCTTAACGCCCTTAACCCAGCCATTCTCATCAACAAGAATCTCTGTAGGGTTCTCAAGGAGATCAAAGATAACTCCCTCTTCCTTAGCGTGATGTACTTCCTCCTTACGTGCAGGAAGCTCTGCCTCACTACGTCTGTATACAATGTGTGTCTCTGCGCCAAGACGAAGAGCTGTTCTGGCTGCGTCCATGGCTACGTTTCCACCACCGACAACTACAACCTTTTTACCTCTTGAGATAGGAGTCTCATAGCCCTCCTTAAATGCTTTCATGAGGTTATTTCTTGTAAGGAACTCATTGGCTGAGAATACACCGTTGGCCTGCTCGCCAGGGATTCCCATGAATCTTGGAAGTCCTGCTCCCGAACCGATAAATACAGCCTCAAAGCCCTCTTTCTCCATAAGCTCGTCTATCTTAACTGACTTTCCGATAACCACATTTGTCTCAATTTTGACACCAAGTGCCTTGACATTCTCTACCTCTGCCGCAACAACCTTGTCCTTTGGAAGACGAAACTCCGGTATTCCGTAGCTTAATACTCCGCCGGCAGCGTGAAGTGCCTCAAAGATAGTTACATCATAGCCAAGCTTTGCAAGGTCTCCGGCACATGTAAGTCCTGCAGGACCTGAACCGATAATAGCAACCTTTTTGCCGTTTTTCTCTGCAGCTGTCTTTGGCTTGATGCCATTCTCTCTTGCTGTATCAGCAACAAATCTCTCAAGCTTTCCGATTGAGACAGGATCACCCTTGAAGCCTCTGATACACTTGCCCTCGCACTGGCTCTCCTGTGGGCATACACGTCCACATACAGCAGGAAGTGCTGATGACTCTGAGATAATTTCATAAGCCTTTGTGAAATCACCGTTTTTAACCTGCTCAACGAATGCAGGAATATTGATAGAAACAGGGCAGCCCTTCATACACTGTGCATTTTTACAGTTTAAGCATCTGCTTGCCTCTGCCATTGCCTCTTCTTTATTGTAGCCGTAGCAAACCTCTTCAAAGTTTGTGGCACGAACCTTTGGATCCTGCTCTCTGACAGGTACTCTCTTTAATACATCGACTTCCATTATTTGTCACCTCCGCAGTTTCCGCAGCCACCGTGATGTGTTGCGCCCTCTTCATAGGCAAGCTTAGCTCTGCCTTCCTCTGTCTTGTATTGCTGCTGTCTCTTCATAGCCTGGTCGAAATCAACAAGATGTCCGTCGAACTCAGGTCCGTCAACACATGCGAACTTAACCTGTCCGTCAACGAGCAGACGGCATGCACCACACATACCTGTTCCGTCAACCATGATTGGGTTCATTGAAACGATTGTAGGAATCTCAAGTTTCTTTGTGAGCAGACATGTGAATTTCATCATAATCATAGGTCCGATAGCTACGCAGCAGTCATATGTATTGCCTTCATCAACAAGTGCCTGAAGCTGCTGGCTGCCGTTGCCGTGGAAGCCGTATGAGCCATCATCTGTACAAACATAGAGATTCTTTGCAACAGCCTTCATCTCATCCTCATAGAAAAGGATATCCTTATTTCTAAAGCCCATGATAACATCAGCATCTACACCGTGCTCTTTAAGCCACTTAACCTGTGGATATACAGGAGCTGTTCCAAGTCCTCCTGCGATAAATACGATGTGCTTTTTCTTTGTCTCCTCGAGATTTTCCTCCTGACAAAGCTCTGATGGACAGCCGAGTGGTCCAACGAAATCCTCTAATGCATCTCCCTCATTAAGAGCCATCATTCTCTCTGTTCCTGCACCGATAGTCTGTACTACGATAGTAACAGTCTCTTTTTCCCTGTCATAATCACAGATGGTAAGCGGGATTCTCTCTCCTACCTCATCTGTCTTTGCGATGATAAACTGACCAGGCAGACACTCTTTTGCAACTCGTGGTGCCTTTATATCCATAAGGATAATGTTGTCAGCCAATTTTTCTTTTCGAACTATTGGATACATAGTCTTCCTCCTAGTTAAATCTTATCCCATTACATATGTAATCTGATACTCAATTTATTTCATACTTTTTTAATTTTAAATGAAATGATATAATTTTTCAATATGTTTCTTTAGATATTCCATAAAAATATGTTATAGGCTTATGAAATTGTGTTATCCTTTGACATACGTCAGGTACTTTATATAATCAACCGGCATGATATTACGTAATATATAATCAAGAAGCAGGCACTGTATTGTGAATAATAATAAAACAGGAACCAATTCATATTTAATGAATCAGCCCCTGCACTTTTATTATCATCTGTTATGAGAAATATACAAGCTCATCCTGCGGCTTCTCGGCAGGCTCGATGGAAACCGGATAAAGCACCGGTCCCTTTCCCTTGTACTCCCTCGCAAACTCCACATGCACCCTTGCGGTGATGGTAATCCACGATTTGTGAGGAATACTGCTCTCATCCTCATACTTGCACTTGAAGCCTATAAAGGTCACGTCCTCTATACAGCAGGTCATTGCAAACCTGCCCGGTACCATAACGCCCTTTCTAAGCTTATCAGGATTGTATACAAGAGCAAGGAATTTGACAACCTTGCCGTCGTACTTTTTGTAATTCTCCATGGCATCCATATACCAGATGGCATAGTCTGCATCTGAAAGCTCAATCACATCCTGATTTATGTCAAACGGCAGCTCCTCCGGACGCTCATCAATAGTACCGTCCTTGCGCTCATATACTATCTGTGCCTTGCGGTTGATATTCTTGATGGTACGTCTTAAGTGGCCTCTGTCTGTATCATCGTCCGTCCTGTTAAATATGACAACATCACTTGCAAACACCTGCTCCTGCATCATCGCACGCATATTGTTCATATAAAGGTCAAATGTGGTGGAATCAACTGTAGCAAGCGACTGCACGATAACCCAGCCCTTTGGCAGCTTTGCTTCTATTATCTTATCAATACCCCATGTGCCGTTGTACTCGATAAATACCTGCTCCGGCAGATACTGCAGGTTGAGCTCGTTAAGCTTTGCTTCTGTAAACTCATCCTCAGAATCTATCTCTGCAACCTGGAAATTGGCAGCCTTAAGCTTGTCCATATCATACTCCACATCACCATCCTCGCACATGATAATAAGCCCCTTTGAGCCGTTTGCAAAATCATTCTCGAAAATGGTATCCTTAATCAGTGAAGTCTTGCCACTGTCCATGAATCCGGTAAATAAATATACTGGAATCTCTTCAGCCATTTTGTTAGTTCCTTTCTGATTATTGTGTTAATGTGTAACTATTAAAATATAAGTAACTGAATAGTTACAAATATACTTAAGCAAGTCCGAAGAGCTCTTCAAGCTCATGCTCGTGGATATCAGTTCCGATAACAACAATACGTCCTGTATAGTCAGGCTCTCCGTCACGAATCTCATACTCGCCCGGAACCATATCAAAGTAAATCCACTTGCCGTCCGTGCCCTCTACCATGCCCTTTGAACGAAGAATCTTGTCATCCTCTACAAACTGCTTAAGGATTTCCTCAAGCTTAGCGCGCTCAAACTTGTGAGGAGTCTCCTTGCCCCAGCTTGTAAATACATCGTCAGCATGGTGATGTCCGTGCTCGTGATCATGGTCATGACAGCCACAGGTGCAGCCCTCGTCATGGTCATGGTGGTGCTCATGCTCATCGTGATCGTGGTGATGCTCATGCTCGTCATGATCGTGGTGATGCTCATGCTCATCATGGTCATGATGATGGTGATGATGCTCTGCCTCATCCTGTGCATGACGTGCCTCTGCAAGCACCTTCATCTCGAGATTGTCCTGACCCTCCATAGTCTTTAGTATCTGCTCTCCTTTAATAGCATCCCAGTCAGTAGTGATAACTGAAGCCTTTGGATTTAATGCCTGAATCTGCTTTACACAGAACTCAAGCTGCTCAGGTGTAGCATTCTGGCTGCGGCTTAAGATAACTGTTGTAGCATACTCTATCTGATTGTTGAAGAACTCACCAAAGGCCTTCATCTGCTTGCTTGCCTTAAGTGCATTTACCACAGTAACAAGAGCATTGAGCTTGACCGGCTGCTCTTTTTCGATATCTATAACTGATTTCATGACATCTGATAATTTGCCCACGCCGGAAGGCTCGATTAAGATACGGTCAGGATGATACTTTGTAATAACCTCATTTAAGTTCTTGCCAAAATCACCCACCAGTGAACAACAGATACAGCCTGAGTTCATCTCTGTAATCTGGATGCCGGCATCCTTTAAAAAGCCACCGTCTATGCCAACCTCACCGAACTCATTCTCTATAAGCACGATCTGCTCACCCTTAAAAGCTTCATCTATCATTTTCTTGATAAATGTAGTCTTTCCGGCTCCAAGGAAACCTGAAATAATGTCAATTTTTGTCATTGTAATTCACTCCTTTTCTTTTCACTAAGTCCTATTTTACTAGCAATAATGCAAATATGCAAATTAAATTTTTATTATTAAATTATATTGGAAATAACAAAAGAACTACCGCACGCGGTAGTCCTCTCTAATACATTAATTGTATTTTCTTTTTCTAGCTGCTTCAGATTTCTTCTTACGCTTTACGCTTGGTTTCTCGTAATGCTCACGCTTACGGATCTCCTGCTGGATGCCTGCTTTTGCACAGTTTCTCTTGAATCTGCGTAATGCGCTATCTAAAGTCTCGTTTTCTTTAACTATTACACTAGACATAACCTAAAACCTAACCTCCCTCCAGTTGTGTATTGTGCATCAACTGTTAGGTATCTATACTTAATTGCACTAACATGTATTTTATCAAAATATCCGGATTTGTCAAGATAAATCCGGATATTTTTTGAAGAAATTATTATTTTTATTTTATTTGAGAAATCATTATCCCAAAACGGCTCTAATCAAGCTTGATAAAGATAGATGTTTCCTTTTTCAAAGAATCTGCAATCTCATAGTTTTCATCCATCTTATGTGAGATATTATCCATATCCTCAACAATAAGCTGTGTACTGTCTGCTGCCGAAACAACTCCATTAACACCCTCGCTGATAGCATGTGAAATGGTGTTGATTGAAGAAGAAATCTCAAGCATTGACTGCTTCAGAGAATCAGTCTTCTCCTTGAAATCAGTCATGGTACCCTCTATAAATGAAGCCTTGTCATTGTACTCCACACCGGACTCAACAAATCTCTCAAACTCAGGAAGAATTGAATCATTCATGTAGCTTACAAGACCATTGGCGTTGTCTGCAAGATTGTTAACCGCATTGGTAACAATCGCATTGATACGCTGGATATTGTTGGCTGCTTCCTGGCTGGCCGCTGCAAGCTGGCTGATCTCACTTGCCACAACCGCAAAGCCTCTACCTGCCTCTCCTGCTCTGGCCGCCTCAATAGAAGCGTTTAACGCCAACAGATTGGTCTGGCTTGCAATGTTTAAGATATCATTGGTAAGCGAATTGACCTGCTTTACACTGTTACTATCCTCAATAGCCTTCTGCAGTACCTCGAGAATCTCAGAAACCTTCCTGTCCGTCGTCTCCATGTTTGTACGTGCAACAGACTCCATTGACTGCGCATGAGCCTTCATATCCTTGGTGTAGCCGCTCAGCTCCTCTGTCTTTTCAGCAATAAGCTCAACCTCTTTTGCCACATTATCTGTGTTGGCATTGATAACAGATGCGTTTTCAGAGATATCCTGCATTGTAGCAGACAGCTCCTCTGTTAAAGCTGAAAGATCAGACACACTGCTGTTGCTTGTCTGAACACTCTGACGTACATCATCGACAACCCTCTCCATCTTAGCCGAGTTCATGACAACAGCCTTGAATATAGCCTGCAGCTTTGTCATAAACACATTGATACCCTTACCTACAGCGTCAACCTCAGCATTGTTGATAGGAGTAACCCTCTGTGTCAGATCGCCCTTCTTGTTATCAATATTGACTATGATACCATTGATTTCCTTCTGTGTACGAAGCAATGGCTTGATAACCATGGTGACAACAGCAAAAACAACAAACAGTAACGCTGCAATACTTATAACAATAGTAAATGTACATGTGACAACAGATGCATGATAAGTACTTTCGAGGCTTTTCCTCTCCTCCTGTGTGACAGAATTGACATGCTCACGCATTGATGAAATTGCTTTTTCAATGTTATTAGTATATTTTGCAATAGAGCCATTTGCCGTTTTATACGCATCTTCGCTTTTACCGGCAGCAGAATAAGCCATTACATTGCCACACTCCTTAACCAGGCTTGTGTAGTTTTCGCAGATAATATTGTAGTTTCTCTTGGTCTCAAGAGTGACATAAGGATTATAATCATCAAGGAGCTGCTTTAGCTTTTCCTCATGACTTCTTATCTCACTTACAATATCAATCATCGACGAAAGATCTGTCGATATAATATGAGACAGTGCCAGGGTATGGATATTCATGGTCTCCATCTCAATATCATTGAGCATCTCAGTGCCGACCATGGAGTTGTCCACAATCTGAGAAGCCGCATCATTTACCTTTGATAGGTTTTTAAGAGACAAGCCACTTGAAATAACACTTACAAATCCTACAACAAAAACAGGAATAAGTATCAATTTGGTACTTAGCTTTTTCTTTCCCTTAGCCTTTGGTTTGTTATTTAGCTTTTGAGCTTTTTTTGTTTTGAGAGTCTTTTTTATTTTTGGTGCTTTAGCCGGCTTTGGAGCTTTTGCTTTCACCTTTTTTTGTTTTACTGCGCTGTCTTTAACGGCAGCTTTACTTTTTTTTGCATCTAATTTCATGTTAAATACCCCTCTACTCAGCGACAGATTGTGTTATCCCGGCAGCAAGATCATCCATTATCTTCTGAAGGTCTGTATTTTCAGGATTACCGGCCGCCATTTTTTCTCCAAACTCTGTTGCAGCATCCCAATAAGAATTTCCAACTCTTTGGAGCTTGCCGTACTGTGCCTGATCCATAACGGCCATAATAGCGGGAACCTTTGTGACAGCATCATCTGCTGCTGCCGCTTTGTTTGCGGGACCTGCATTCTTCATCTCAAAGCGCAGCTTCTGATTATCCTCGTTTGTAAACCACTGGGCAAGCTTGTTTGCCCACTCAGGATACTTAGTGTATGCATTTACAGCCATATATTTGTAGCCCTTAAATGATGACATCTGAATCTGCTGTCCGGCACATGTGTATGTAGGAAGCTTAACAGCACCATAATCATCGCCCCATAACTCCTTGATTTTTGCCGCATTCCAGCATCCGCTGACACCGGCAATAACACTTCCGTCCTGTACTCCTGCAATAAAGTCATCCTGTACACAGTTCTTAAAGCCCGGCTTAGCTGCAATATCGAGCATAGCCTGTGCTATATCAACGCCCTTGATGCTTGTGATGACAGCATTCCAGTTGCAGTGGTTTGTCACACCATCATCATTCACGCCAAAATCAAGCCCTGTATTTCCAAAAAATGAATAAAGATACCAGCCTGAGCTCCAGTCCATAGTCAGATACTTACCATTGGAGCCTGCAATGTCGAGCATACCATCAAGTGTAGCCACATCGCTGTCTGAGAAATAATCCTTATTGTAATACATGAAATATCCATTGTCAGCGGTCAGTGGATATCCATATAATTTGCCATCGATGGTGGCAGCCTCAACCGCACTCTCATCGTTAGCCTTTTTAACGGCATCCACATCCTCTATCTCATAAAGAGCACCACCTGCTACCATGGAAGCAATCTGGTCATCCGCTATAGAGAACACATCCGCACCATTATGCACATTTGATAATATATTATCTCTGGCATCAGAATCCTCTGACTCCTCGATAATTATATTAAAATCAGTTCCCTTGTTAGCCTCCTTGAAGCTTTCAATCATCTGTGTAGTAATATCCACATCATTCTTCGAACACCAGACATGCATCTTTACTTCCTTATTCTTCGTTTTATCCGAAGAATCCTCCGTTGTCCCCGCCTGTGTATTGTCATGTGATTTATTTGATACTCCACATCCTGTAAGTAATGAAACCCCCATGGCCGCCACAAGTGTTGCAGCTATTAACCTCTTCATACATATTCATCCTTTCAGTTTATTCTCAATTTATAATTTAGTACAATTTTACCATACTTTCACAAAAAAAAATAGGTCTAATTTGATTTTTTTTACAAATTTAGACCTATTTTTAAAATATGCATTTTTAAGCACTATATATGCAATTTTTACTTAATCATGCTTGAAAGTGCGTCCTTTACAGAAGCAATAGCGTCAGGAATGCCTGCCGGATTCTTTCCTCCGGCCTGAGCCATATTAGGGCGTCCACCGCCGCCACCGCCTACCTTTGAGGCAATCGCCTTGATTAAGTTTCCGGCATGTGCACCGCTCTTTATAGCAGCATCTGTTGCCATCGCAACAAGATTTACCTTGCCTTCATTTGAAGAAGCAAGCACGATAACTCCCTCTCCAAGCTTTTCCTTGAGGGAATCGCCCAGATCACGCAGTCCATTCATATCAACACCGTCAACGCTTGTTGCAAGAAGCTTGATGCCGTTTACATCAACCACCTGATCCATAACATCGCCGAGAGCATCCTTTGCTGCCTTGCTCTTAAGAGACTCATTCTCACTCTGAAGTGCTTTCATCTCAGCCATCAAATGCTCAAGCCTTTCTGTGAGGTTTGCAGGAGTTGATTTAACAGCCTTAGCAGCCTCCTCAAGCTCTTTCTCCATATTGCTGTAATAAGCGAATACATTGTCACCTGTGATAGCCTCGATACGTCTTACGCCTGCAGCCACACCGCTCTCTGAAAGAATCTTAAACACTTTAATATCAGATGTATTCTTTACATGTGTACCACCGCAGAACTCCTTAGAGAAATCTCCCATTGATACGACACGTACCTTTTCACCGTATTTCTCACCGAAGAGAGCCATGGCACCTGTCTTTTTAGCCTCATCGACAGTCATGATATCTGTGCGTACATCAATAGCCTCGTTGATTTTCTCATTGACAATATCCTCAACCCTTTTAAGTTCCTCAGCAGTCATAGCAGAGAAATGTGAGAAATCAAAACGTGTTCTCTCAGCATCCTGGTAAGAACCTGCCTGCTCTACATGTGTGCCGAGCACCTCACGCAGTGCCTTCTGAAGTAAATGTGTGGCAGAGTGATTTCTGCATGTGTTTGTTCTTGTTTTCGTATCAACAGAAAGTGTAGCGGTCTCGCCTGTGCGGATCATGCCCTCTGACACATAGCCTACATGTGCGTATCTGTTGCCGACAACCTTTACAGTATCCTCAACAACAAATGTACCGCTCTTTGTCTTTATGATACCCTTGTCACCCTGCTGTCCGCCCATTGTGGCATAGAAAGGTGTGTTTGGTACGATCACAGAGCCCTTATCACCATCTGAGAGTGCCTCAACAACATCATCAGATGTGGTAAGGAAAGCAATCTCAGCTGTATCTGTAAGCTTGTCATAGCCTGTAAACTCTGTAATGATTTCAGAATCTATATCATTGTAAACATTGGCATCAGCGCCCATATAGTTTGTTTCCTTGCGGGCTCCTCTTGCCTTCTGTCTCTGAGCCTCCATACAGTTCTCAAAGCCGGTCTCATCATATGTGAAGCCCTTCTCCTCGAGAATCTCTGCTGTGAGGTCTACAGGGAAGCCGTATGTATCATAAAGCTTGAAAGCATCCTCTCCTGAAAGAACCTTACTTCCATCAGCCTTCATGCGTTCTTCCATATCTGCAAGGATACCAAGTCCCTGGTCAATAGTCTTTGCGAACTTCTCCTCCTCCTGAGTGAGTACCTTAAGGATGAAATCCTTTCTCTCCTCAAGCTCCGGATAGCCGTCCTTACTCTCATCAATGACTACCTGTGCGATTTTGCCAAGGAATGCTCCCTGTATGCCAAGTGTACGTCCATGCATAGCGGCACGTCTGATGATACGGCGAAGCACATAGCCCCTGCCCTCGTTAGATGGCATAACACCGTCAGAGATAAGGAATGTAGATGAACGGATATGGTCTGTGATAAGACGGATAGAAACATCGTCCATCTCATCGACATGATATTTCTTGCCTGAAAGCTCGCAGACCTTATCGCGGATAGCCTTCATGGTATCGATATCGAATACCGAATCAACATCCTGCATTACAACAGCAAGACGCTCAAGTCCCATACCTGTATCAATGTTCTTGTGCTCAAGCTCTTCATATCCGCCATGTCCGTCACCGTTGAACTGTGTGAATACGTTGTTCCATACCTCCATGAAACGGTCACAGTCACAGCCTACCTTACAGTCAGGCTTGCCACAGCCGTACTTCTCACCGCGGTCATAATAAATCTCAGAGCAAGGACCGCAAGGACCTGCACCATGCTCCCAGAAATTGTCACACTCACCAGTCTCAGGATCTCTGTAGAAACGTGTAATACGATCTCCAGGCACTCCTACTTCCTTGGTCCAGATATCAAAGGCCTCATCATCCTCACCATAGATGGAAGGATAGAGCCTGTCCTTCTCAAGGCCGAGCACCTCTGTCAAAAACTCCCATGACCATGCGATTGCCTCATGCTTGAAATAATCGCCAAATGAGAAATTTCCGAGCATCTCGAAAAATGTAAGGTGACGTGCTGTCTTACCTACGTTCTCGATATCACCTGTTCTGACGCACTTCTGACATGTAGTCACACGGCGTCTTGGCGGAACCTCCTGTCCTGTAAAATATGGTTTAAGCGGTGCCATACCTGCATTAATAAGAAGCAGACTGTTGTCATTGTGAGGCACCAGTGAAAAACTCTTCATTGCGAGATGTCCCTTGCTCTCAAAGAACTCAAGGTACATACGACGTAATTCGTTAACGCCATAACTCTTCTTCATTACTTGAATCTCCTATTCTTTTGTCTTTGCGTCCTTCATTTTACGAAGCTTTACCCCAATCAGTGCCCCGCAAAAGCCTATGGCCGCCAAAACAATCATAATAATAACATATTGTGCTACGCACATGAAAAAATCCCCCATAATTACCCTCCTAAAATTTATTGAACTAACTTATTATAAATGAATTTGTGAAATAATTCAATAGTTCTCTCCAAAAGCGAACGTCTGATTTTCACGTTCAATCTCAATAACCCTGTCAGCCATATCCTTATTGCTCAGTCTCTTCTTGTATTCGGCGATGCCGCTGTAGTCCTGCCACATGTGCATAGGGAACACAAACTCTGCCGAGGTATTTTGTAAAAAGAAGTCAAAGCCCTTGAACTGATACTCCATAAGCTTTGGATCCATCGGGAAAAACGCTACGTTTATTGGCTTTTCCGAAAGCTTCTTTATCTCATGTCTAAAGGCTCTGCGCACTCTGCCGTTTATCAAATCACCTGCGCCATCCCACTCCCAGTCGTTTAAATCACCGGCATGAAACAGGCTAACGCCGTTTGATGTGACATAAAACGCCACACCGGCATCTGTAGATCTAAGTGTCATTATATCCAGATCATCCACATGATATGTATTGTCAGGTGAAACAAATGTCACCCTGTCCCTGACAGCAGGATCAATGCCGTGCTTTGACAGAAAATGCGGGCTGATACGAATATCCTTTGAAAAAATATAATGTATATTTGAATATTTATCAGCCAGGCGCAAAATATCCATATCATAGTGATCCTTATGGCTGTGGCTTGCAAACATATAAATTTTTGTATCAGGTTCATAAGACGGCAACTTGCCGGTAAAATGCACACCCTCTACCTTATCTCCGTCAAAATAATCGAATATAAGTACCTTGTCATCCAGCTCCACAAGAAAACAGCTGTGATGTATAAAAATTATCTGCATGTAACCTACTCTCTTTCACTTTTTTTCTCTCTTTGTGCAAAGAAATCATCAATCATTTTGTGAAGCTCAAAAGGCTCCTTACTCTTTAAAATGTAACCATCCGGCTTTAAATTGACAATATTCTGAACAGTTGCAAGATCGTTTTTGCCTGTCAGAAATATAATCGGAATATCCTTAAATTCATTGTCATCCCTTAGCATCTGCATCACCTGTCCGCCATTTACTATAGGCATTTCATAGTCGAGCAGTATAAGGTCCGGGCATCTTAATGTCAGATATTTAATCGCCATAGCCCCTGAATTAGCCAGGACTACCTCATATTTATCCTCCAGCAGCACCTTCATTTTTCTAAGCAGCACTCCTGAATCATCAATGCATAAAATGGTACGCTTTTTTGCATTATAGAACACATCGAGCTGTGAAGCAATATTTTTCACAAGCTCAGGTACCTTAATCGGCCTGATAAACGAATCCATCACCATCTGCTTAGGCAGTGTCTCCCATAAAAGCTCAAGCTCCTCTTTATTTCCAATCACAAATACAGGTATATGCTCCTTTACAGCCTGGTCTACTATTATCTTGATACCGACCGCTTTTTTCAAAAGCTCCTGCCCTGTAAACACTATATAGCCGTATATTCTTCCACCGGACACCTGCTTGCTGGCATCTGAAACCGTGACCACCTCTGCCTTTATGTTCGTGTTATTAAACTGTTCATCAAAGCCATGCTCAATAGATTGGGACAGATAGCTTTGATCCTCCATTATAATCATTATTTTTTTATCAGTAAACCGCATAGGTCATCCTCCGTCAATTATTCCTTCATTTTTTCAATCATCTCATCTGTCAGCTTCAATATATCCTCCATGGCAACATCATCCACCAAAAGCTGCAGCGTATGCATCTGCTCTTTTATGCTATCAGGTACGCTGTAGCTTAACAGGCTTTTCATGCAATCGTCGGCGCCATCTATATCAAATGAATCAACACACTCATGCATTTTTTGCAAAGCTGCTATAATATCATCATTTGAAGCTGCTTTTTTATTGTCAGTGGTATCGCTGATATACTCAGACAATACATTTTTCATGTCAAGATACATGTGCACAAGTGCCGGAGTCTTCTCTCTCAGCGCGTTTACATCCCCTGCTTTTCCAAGCAGCTCAAGCTCCTTTGCAAGCGCTGACAGCTCAGTTGCTCCTACTAAAAGCGCAGAGCTCTTTAAAGCATGTACCTCTATAGTATAGTCCTTTATCATACCCTTGTCCAAATAATCCTCAATTAATGCCGCTTTACTGTCAATAGTCCTGTAAAATGTAGGTACAAGCTTCAAAAACATCTTCATAGAACCACAGTTTTTGATAGCAACTTCTATAGAAATCGCTTTATCTGCAGCAGCTTTTTCCGGAGCAGACGATGCCTCTTTCGCCTGCACGGTATCTGCTGTATCGTAATCTCCCAGCAGCTGTGCTCTTGCCTCATCCTTAGACAGCCTTTGCACCTTGTCCTTTGGCAGCCACATTAAAAGCTGCCTGCATATAGCATTAAAATTGATAGGCTTTGCTACAAAGCCATTCATACCGGCTTTTTCAAACTCCGGCCTGGCATCAACCATTGCATTGGCTGTAAGGGCAATGATAGGAAGCCTTCTGTACTCATCATCATCCAGCGCCCTGACTGCCTTTGTTGCTTCTATTCCATCCATGACAGGCATCATGTGATCCATGAGCACCAGATCATAGTGGTATCTTTGTATCATTGCAACAGCCTGACGTCCGTCATCTGCCGTATCAATCTGAAGCTGCAGTGGCTTTAGGAGCTCACATGCGACAAACTGATTAGGCTTATTGTCATCGACAAGAAGAATACGCGCTGAAGGCGCAATAAACATGTTCTCACATTCATTCACAATTGTGCTGTTGACTTCATCATCATGATTACACTCAGAAATAGGCGTAGCATCCACCACCTTTTGCACTATCGAAAAATAAAATGTGCTTCCACTGCCATATTCACTTTCCACACCAATCTCACCGCCCATCATATGCACGAGATTTCTTGATATGACAAGTCCAAGGCCTGTACCCTCAATACGCCTGTTCTTCTTCAAGTCCACACGCTGGAATGAATTAAAAAGCAGCTTCAGATCTTCTTTTTTTATACCGATTCCTGTATCCTTCACAAAAAAATTCAGCTCCACAATATCATCATGGCACTTTGACATGATGACAGAAAACTTCACACTGCCTTTTTCAGTATATTTTATGGCATTATTGATCAGATTCATGACCACCTGACGTATCCTGCCGGAATCGCCGTTTAACTTGCACGGTATTCTATCGTCAATTTCATAAATCAGCTCGATTGGCTTCTTATCCGCCTGCGACTGCATAGTGATCCTTAAATCATGGAGCAGGGAATTCACACTGTAGTTCTCATTCACCAGCTCCATCTTTCCTGACTCAATCTTTGAAAAATCAAGCACATCATTGATAATATTTAAAAGTGCCTGCCCCGAACGGTATATATTGTTTAAATACTCTCTCTCCCTGCTATTGTGGTTTGAGCGAAGCATAACCTCAGTCATACCGATGATCGAGTTCATAGGTGTCCTTATCTCATGTGATATATTGGACACAAATGCTGACTTTGCCTGATTTGCTATCTCTGCCTGCTCAACAAGCTCCTTCATCTTATTATTCTGATCCATAAGCTCAGTGATATCTACGATGGTGAGCATATATCCCTGAATAAAATTATCCTTGCTCATCTCAAGCTCATCAACCTTATAATGCTGGCCCAGCCAGTCAAAATGTCCGTCAGCCGAACTGCTGATTTTATTATAAATACTCTTAGTATTGTAAAATCCCCCTGCCTTTTTTACAGTATCAAATATGCTTAAGGCCATAGGATTTGCATAGAGGATATTCTTCTGGTCATCAGTGACAACAATGCCCTCCTTAAGCTCCTCTATAACATGATTTTTAGCAGTTTTTACCGGATCAAACAGTCCGTATTTTATTACCGAAACGCTCATGAATATACATGCTAAAAGCATGCCAAGCGGTGTAGGATCATCCCCCTTAAATATACCAAGTATTCTTGAGAGTAAAAGCAGCATAGGCGATAGCATTGCTATAAAAAGGAAAAAATGTAATGTAAATCTGTGAAGCATATTCTTTCTGGCAAAATATGAAGAAAGAATAATACAAAGCGATGCTATAATCTCTGCAAGCAAAAATATCATGTAAAAATAATATAAAGGAGCCGGAGTAATTTCCAGACTGTAGCCATCAAGGATGTACTTTGACGGCTTTAAGTCATATGATCTGTAGTACAGCTGATGCCTGTCGCAGGTCACGATCACAGCATAAAAGAACATATTAAGTATCAATATGCCGTTCATCAGTCCTCTTGGCAATTGCAGATTTCTCCACCTGATAAGAAATGAGAGTATACAGAAATTTGCAAAGCACTTTCCTAAATACTCAAGCTTTCCTATAGCAAGCATAGTCTCCTTTGAACCTCCGGCTATATAGATGCACTTGGCAACAAGCGCAACCATACAGCATGCCACAGTCAAAAGAAGCTCACTCCTATAATTTGTGTCCTGTTTACTTGACACCACTGATAACAAATATACTGTCACAAGCACTCCAAATATATGAAGCACCATCCATACTATTGCAGCCATATAAAATTCCTCTTAAACGTAATTTCAAAAATATAGTCCTTATGTATCATTATGCTATCTTTATGTGAACTAGTCAACTAATTTTTCGTAAAATATAGTTTTTTAATGTAAATACCAATTAATAATTATATAATTATGCAAATCATGCCACCATTTGAGTCATTCACAATCTTTTGCATGGTTTCCTGCAGCTTTATCTGACATTCATCATCCATCTGCATTATTTTGCTTCTTATTCCATCCTCCATAAGCTCGCCGACGGATTTTCCGAATATATTGGTCTTCCAGACTCCGCTGTCACTGTTCTCACCATTTTTGATATAATCTATCAGATCCTCTGCCTGCTCTCTGCTTCCGACTATCGGTGCAATCTCTGTCTCGATATTAGCCCTTATCATGTGTATTGACGGTGAAAGAGCCTTCATTTTAACTCCAAACTTATTTCCATGCGCTATAAGCACCGGCTCCTCCATTCTGATATCCGAAAGCTGCGGCATCACAACACCATAGCCCTTCTGCTGCACCGATGAAAAGGCATCCTTAATCTTTTCGTATTCATTCTTTTCCTCAGTGAGTGAGAGAATCAGGGAAATCAGCTCCTTTTCCCCGGAAATGGTCACACCACACAGCGCGGAAATATTCTCGTAGTAGTACTTCTCTGCAATCTCGATTTTGACCTTTATCACACCATCAGACAGCCCCATCGTAACAAGAGATACCGATTTTAATATATCACCGTCCGATTCAGGCATATCAGTGCTCATCTGTACGATATCCTTTAGCTTTGAAGCCCTCGCAAGAAAAGTCTTTGCATATGTAATAACAGCCTGCTTTACATAATTGTCGTAAGGCAGCAGCTGCACCCACTTCGGTATATCATAATCCACTCTCGTGACTGCAAATTCATACAACAGCTTTTCCATGATATCTGTAATCTGTCCCATGCAAAGCTTTTCACAGTCTATTGGAATGGCGGCCGCTTTGTACTCTCTGCTAAGCGACTCACATAAAAGCCTCGTTTCTGCCGCAAAAGGCTTTGTAGTATTTACCACAATTACAAATGGCTTTCCTGAAGCTTCAAGCTGCATGACTGTTTCTCTTTCCGCCGCCTCATAGCTCTGCCTTTTTATATCGCCTATGCTGCCGTCGGTGGTTACAAGCACAGCCACTGTCGAATGCTCCTCTATTACCTTTTTTGTACCTACAACAGCGGCCTCCTCAAAAGGTATATCCTCATCGAACCATGGTGTTTTGACCATCCGCTCGCCGTCTTCCTCGAGATATCCGACAGCATCTCCCACCGTAAAGCCCACGCAGTCCACAAGGCGCACCTTCACCGCACTGCCATCCTCCAGACTGATAGTAACCGCATCCTGTGGAATAAATTTTGGCTCAGTCGTCATAATAGTCTTTCCTTTGCCAGATTGCGGCAGCTCATCGACCGCGCGCTTTTTGGCATATTCATTGTCCATCTTCGGGATGACGCAAAGCTCCATGAAATGCTTTATAAATGTGGACTTGCCTGTGCGCACAGGACCGACGACACCTATGTAAATCTCGCCGTTTGTGCGGCATCTGATATCTTTATATAAATCAAACTCTTTACTGTCCATTTTACTGCCCATAAAAGCTTCCTCCATACACTTTATTCTATAATCAAAGTGTATTCACAGATGCAGTGAATTATTACAAATAAAAAGACCACAGGCATCAAAACAGATAACCTGTGATCTTTAAAATAACATATAATATTTAAGTCAAACTACTTAGCAGCCTTTTTCTTGCATCCGCAGGTCTTGCCGGTAGAAGCATCAGCCACCTCATCGGCATCTGATTTATCAGCTGTCTCATCAACAGGCTCCTCGCGCAGACGTGCGTACATCTGCATACACTTGTGGAGCTTCTTTGCAAGCTTATTGTCTATCTGCTCAGGAGTAGCTCTCCACTGCCAGTTGCCACCGGTAGTTGAAGGAATATTGATACGGGCCTTTGAATCAAGTCCGAGCAGATCCTGCATAGGAACAATAGCCATATCGGCAACTGATGACCATGCTGCACGCATCATGCCCCAGTTGTAGCCCTCCTCCTTTGTGAGGTTTAGGTAATCCTTTGCAAATCTTACGCTCTCCTTTGGTGCCGTCTTCATCCAGCCCATAACTGTGTCATTGTCATGGGTGCCTGTGTATACAACACAATGCTGTGGATAGTTGTGTGGCAGGTAATCACTGTCCTCTCTTGAATCAAATGCAAACTGGATAACCTTCATGCCAGGGAAGCCGGAATCCTTTAAAAGCTTCTTTACAGAAGGTGTGAGGAAACCGAGATCCTCCACGATGATAGGGAGCTTACCAAGCTTCTTCTCAAGGACATTGAATAAATCCATGCCAGGACCCTCTTTCCATACACCGTTCTTTGCCGTATCATCCTTTGCAGGAATGGCATAGAATGAATCAAAGCCTCTGAAATGGTCGATTCGTACGATATCATAAAGCTTTGCCATGGCACTGATACGCTTTGTCCACCAGCTGTAGTTATCCTTCTTCATAACATCCCATCTGAAAAGAGGATTGCCCCAGAGCTGTCCGTCAGCTGAGAAAGCATCAGGAGGACATCCTGCCACCTCGATTGGATTTAAGTCCTTATCGAGATAGAACTGTGTAGGATTAGCCCAGACATCTGCTGAATCCATAGCAACATAGATAGGTACATCTCCGATAATTCTTATTCCCTTCTCATTGGCATATGCCTTTAAAGCGGTCCACTGCTTGAAGAAGAGATACTGAAGCATCTTGTAGAAGGCAATATCATCAGCATACTTCTCCTTTGCCTCCTCTATAGCCTCAGGCTTTCTCAGCTTAAGCTTTTCATCCCACTCGCTCCATGCTACTCCTCCATTGGCATCCTTTAATGCCATAAAGAGCGTATACTCGTCAAGCCACTCAGCCTCTTTGCTGCAGAATGCTTCATAATCATCAGGTGTCTTCTTTGAAAAACGCTCATATGCCTTTCTTAAAAGAGCATATCTGTTAATATACATAATGCCATAGTCTACATACTGTGGCTTTTTGCCCCACTTATATGACTCGCACTCCTTCTTTGTCAGAAGCTTGTCCTTGCATAAAAGCTCCAGATCGATAAAATAAGGATTGCCGGCAAAGCTCGAAAATGACTGATATGGAGAATCTCCATAGCTGGTAGGACAGATTGGAAGAATCTGCCAGTATGTCTGACCTCCCTTCTCAAGGAAATCGACAAAACGTCTTGCCTCCTTTCCCATAGTTCCTATACCATACGGTGATGGCAGTGATGAGATTGGCATTAATACACCGCTAGTTCTCATGTTATTTTTCCTCCCTTTTGTTATATACGCATTGTATGGGCTGCGTGAGCCTGTATTTTAAATAATATATAATATACATATGAAATCATATGATATTTTCGCTTTGTTTAGTTATTATAACATCAAAAAGTGTAACTTGTAAATTAAATTAGTTAATGTTAATATCAAATTAATAAAAAGTTTAAAAGAGGTGTAACATAATGAATGAAACAACCAGGCAATTGATTGTGCATAAGGTAAAGCATAATGCAAAACGCCTTATAACATCCATTAAATGGGTAATCTTTTCTATCGTTGTCGGCATAGTCGCAGGAAGCTGCGGCACTGCATTTTATTTTGCACTGTCGGTCGTAACCGATTTCAGGATGAAATACCCATGGCTCATTTATTTTTTGCCAATCGGCGGACTTGCCATCGTGGGACTCTATCATCTGTGCAAAGACGATAACGATACCGGAACCAATCTGGTAATATCGGCTATCCACTCAGGCGAGAAGGTGCCCTTTAGAATGGCCCCGCTTATATTTGTATCCACACTTATCACTCATCTGTTCGGTGGCTCTGCCGGCCGCGAGGGTGCTGCTCTGCAGATGGGAGGCAGCATCGGAAGCTCTATAGGCAGAGTATTCAGATTTGATGAAAAGGACAAGCATGTCATGATAATGTGCGGCATGAGTGCTGCATTCAGTGCACTGTTTGGCACTCCGATGGCAGCTGCTATTTTCTCCATGGAAATGATAAGCGTCGGTGTCATGTATTATATAGCACTTGTCCCATGTGTGATAAGCTCTTTAATCGCTCACGGTATCGCAGCGTACTTTAATGTTACAAATGAATTTTTTGCTATCGAAAACATACCTGACTTTACTATTTTAAACTCGGTAAAAATCTCTGTGCTTGCAATCCTGTGTGCACTCGTGAGCATACTCTTTTGTGTGGCCCTCCACTCAGGTGAGGCGCTGTATAAAAAATATCTGCCAAACAAGTATACAAGAGTATTCATCGGCGGCTGCCTTGTAATCATAGCAACCATGCTTGTCGGAAGCCAGACCTACAACGGCACCGGAATGAGTGTCATCCAAAGCAGCATAGACGGCTCTGTCAGACCTGAAGCATTTCTGCTAAAAATCATCTTCACCGCACTAACTCTTGGCGCAGGCTTTAAGGGTGGCGAGATTGTACCGTCCTTTTTCATAGGAGCAACCTTTGGATGTCTGTTCGGCAATCTGACAGGCTTTGAGCCATCGCTGTGTGCAGCTGTCGGCATGATTTCACTGTTCTGTGGCGTCACCAACTGTCCGATTACATCACTGCTTATAAGCTTTGAGCTTTTCGGCTACGACGGCATGCCGTACTTTCTTTTGGCAATTCCATTCAGCTATATGCTGTCAGGATACTTTGGCCTGTATCGCAGCCAGAAAATCGTATATTCTAAATACAAGACAAGCTACATCAATAAATCAACACACTAGCATTTGCAAACCGCTACCAGGCATGATACCGCAGGTATTACTGCCTGGTCTTTTATTGTATAGAGAGCTTTATCTCCCGCAACCGATTCATCTGCGAGAACCTCCCATAAAGCATCTGATAGTTTAATTGTGATTTTATTTTTGCCGGCATTGTAAGCTACGAACACCTTCTGCGTATCAGTATCAATTGTGTACGCAACTACCCCATCAGGCATATCATCCAGGAAATGCACGGATTTCTTAATCTCATCTACTGTGTCAAGGTAAAATGCCTTGTGAGCCCTTCTTAGAGCTATAAGCCCCTTATAATAAGCTCTAAGCTCTGCAAACTGCTCTGCTCTGTCATAATCTATTGCATTGACGGAAAGCGGACTGCAGTAGCTGTTCTCTACAGGAGCCCCATCAGCTTCACTAATCTTTGTTCTGGCAAACTCCTCTCCATGCAGGAAAAACGGAATACCCTGCGCTGTGAAAAGAATGGATGCCGCAAGCTTATTCATGCGGATACGCATCTCTTCACTCTCATGTGAATTGGAAATAATAAACCTGTCCCAGAGAGTATAGTTATCATGACATGAGAGATAGTTGATGGACTGCATAGGTGATTTAGCCCAATCTGCGCATGTCACAGCCCTCTTTAATTCTTCACCCCTGTCTGTAGCTCCATTAACAAAGCCCAGCTCATCCATATAGAATACATGCCCCTTTACCACATCACGTATATCATCCGAAAACATGCCGATGCCCGGTGTTTTTGGGGCATTTATTTTCATGCCACGCTCCGATTCAGGCAGAGCACTTTCTCCACCTGTCCAGCCCTCTCCGTACATTATTATATCAGGATTTATTTTCAAGAGAGCTTCCCTTGCTTCGTTCAAGGTCTCGATATCTAGTACACCCATCAGATCAAACCTGAAGCCATCTATGTGATACTCGCTCGCCCAGTAGCACAGGGAATCAATAATATATTTTCTGACCATAGGCTTTTCTGAGGCAATTTCATTGCCACAGGCTGATGCGTCGGAATACTTTGCAGCATCCGATGAATCCATACGGTAAAAATAATTGCCCGCAGTCTTGTAAAAGCAGCTGTCATGAACATTGAAAGTGTGATTGTAAACCACATCCATGATCACGCCAAGGCCCGCCTCATGAATCGAGTGAACCATCTCCTTGTACTCCCTCACTCTCACGGCTCCATCAAACGGATCTGTCGAATAAGAGCCCTCCGGCACATTGTAATTGTACGGATCATAGCCCCAGTTGTACTGCTCCTTTAAGGCATCGCTCTCATCGATGCTGGCAAAGTCATACGAAGGCATCAGCTGCAGATGTGTCACTCCCATATCCTTGAAATATGAAATGGTTTTGTCCTCAGTGAATGCCTTGAACTTACCGGGATATAAAGAATGAGCAGATGCACCGGCAGACACATCGGCGATGGACACCTCGGTGATAACCATGCTCATAGGATCGGCAAGCTTCGGCCTGTCCTCATTCACAAATCCACCCGGATTAGTCTTAGCCAGGTCTATAACCATAGATCTGTGTCCGTTGACACCACAGGCCTTTGCATAAGGATCATGCGAACAAAATACGCCGTCTGGGGTGTGAACCTCATATGTATAATACACACCATCCAAATCTCCCTCAGCTGTAGCGGAGAAAAAATTGCTAAGCTCTCCCTCTGTGCGCATCATCTCAAACCTGCCTGTTTCGGCAGAATCATTTCCCTTATCATAAAAAACAACAAAAACACTGTCCGCAACAGGCGAAAACAGTGTAAATGTTGTCTTTTCCTTTGAATAAATTGCTCCTAATTTCATAATGCTGTCCTTTTCGTTTATTTTCGTATACATTATAATAAAATTTACAATAACTGTAAATAGGGCAATTCAACCAATTTTTAAAGACTTTTTAGTCAATGTGCCATTTTTTCTTTTGCTGGTGTGAAACAAGCTTAATATACAGCGGCTGTGGGATAAACCTGCCACAGGTCGTAGCAAGCTTCATCCTAAGAGTAGGTACAATTACCGTTTTGTGCTTCATCATCTGATCAATGGCATAATTGGCGCAGTACAAAGCGGAAATCCCCTTCAGTGCAAAGCGCACATTTGCCACATCATTGAACTCTGTATCAACCGGTCCCGGACACAGACAGCCCACATATACATGGCTGTTTCTCTGGCGAAGCTCACAGGCAACAGCTCTTGACAGACTTGCAACATATGCCTTAGTGGCATAATATGTGGCCATGTACGGTCCTGCAGGAATAAGCCCCGCAGAGCTTGCTACATTTAAAATAAAGCCTCTGTCCTTTACCCTCATCTGCCTTAACAGCTTTTTGGTCAGAAAATGAACAGCTCGTACATTGACATCTATCATGCCTATTTCCTTAGCTATATCAGTCTCCTCAAACAAGCCACAGTCACCATAGCCTGCGTTGTTGATAAATATTTCTACATCCTTTTCCTCTATATAATCCGAAAGCCTCTGACACTCATCAAGCTGCATCAGATCCGCGGTAAATATATCGCACTCAAGCCCCTTGTGTGCGGCTCTAAGCTCATCTGCAAGGGCTGCAAGCCTCTCCCTTCTTCTGGCAACAAGAATCAGATCATAGCCTTCCTTCGCAAGCCTTTTTGCAAACTGCTCACCTATTCCCGAGCTTGCCCCTGTAATCACTGCATACATTATATACTGCACCTCTATTCTTCAATAATCAGCTCTCCTGCACTTGCATCGAGCTCTACGCTTGTGTTGTCATTCTTATACATCTCAAGCAGTAAAAGCCACAGCGTGTGAATCTCATATGTAAGAACATTGGAAGCAGGTACCGAGTATGGAAGGAGTGTGCTGATATCAAAATATCTGATGCCAAGCGGCGGTAAAAAAACAAGATTGGTTGTCTGTCTTTTATCACCGGCAGTATGAATCATCTCATATGTAATCATCACAAAATCACTGCCCTTATAATTGCATTCATATGACACATAGCACTCATCAACTGTCCAGGTGATGCCATCCTCTGTGACTGTCGGTTTTATAGCCTCATCATTGTACTCTGTTGTCTTACAGGTCAGCTTCCACTTTAACTGCCCCTTCTTTGTCTCTTTTACCATATCGGTAAGCTCTTTAAGTAATTCATCTTCTTTTTTCATTTTACGCACCTGTATTTATATTTCTAAAAGTCATTAGAATATTTATTAATTCACGAATTAACAATTCATTTATATTGCTTATCTGCCAACATTAATGTTCATCCACTCTCACTCCGTGAACCACAAACCTGTATGTCTCACCGCTTGTGGAGCAGGTAGAAAGAGTCACAACCTTGTCATCCTTTGTCGGGACAATGCCTGTATCCTTCATAGAAGAAGCAGCCATCCTCTGCACAAATTTGCCAAACGTCTCGTCAGGCTCAAAGCCCACGGTATACTCATCACTGTCATCACTTACCGTCTCATATGAGAAAATTTGGTACCTGTACTTTTTGCCATCGACAAGAATCTGGAAATACTGATGTCCGTCATAGTAATTCTCATCACGGTTATAGTACTTGAGCTTTCCAAACATGGACAGATTTTTCATATTGTGTCCGTAAATGATTGTATGGCAGTCGCCAAAATCAGTCTTGTTTGAGCCCTCAAGGAAGATGGAGCCTGCAGTAGCATGCTCTCTCTTAAAGGTCTTTCTAAGGTAATAGCTGTTATCCCCTGAATACATGACAGGGTAGCTGATATCCTCATTCTCAAAATAAATCCATCCAACCACATCCGGATTTTCACTTTTCAGACCGGCAAAATCAATATCTATATCATCATACCACGGTGTATCAGCAGCTTCACTATCATTTTCATCAGACTTCTTTGAATCGTCCACTGCATACTCATCCTGCAGCTTCTCATATGTCTTATCCGAGGTATTATAGTCAGAATAAATCTTAAACAGATGATACCCCGAATAAGCCACCAGAGACAGACCAATTATAAGAACTATAAATCTAATTACCTTTTTAACCATTTGTTTTCTCCATTTTTTTATCAGTCAGCACTGTAATACCTGTAAAAACAATTAACAATGCGATAAATACAAATTTGCCCTGCGTGGTTCCAAAAAAAGCTGCCGGATACCCAAGCCATGGTATATCAAGCACCGGTAATCCGACCACATCAGACCACGCAACCGGCTGTACATCATTCACCTGATTGGCATCACCCTTTGTAGTGTAGGTCTTTTCATCTGTATTGATTTCAACCACCCTGTGAGTCACCAGCTCACCATTTCTGTAAAAGGTAATGGCATCACCGGTCTGTACACCACCGGTATCCTCCTTTACATACAACAGGCTCCCCTTCATGTAGGAAGGCTCCATGCTGCCGCTTACAACCACCATCGGCTCGATATGAAACAGCTTAGGAGCAAATATCACAGCAATAATTAAAACCATAATTAATAAAACTATACTCGAAACAATATTAATCAGTCTCTTCACAAAAACACCTCTGTACCACAAAATCATTTATCACTCACGAAGCTGCTATGGCAGCTTACCGGCTCAACGTCAAAGTGTATTGTCATATTACAATGTGCATCACATGTATGATCGAACCTATCGATAATACGCTTCATGACATCAGAAGCTGTATCGCATGAGCATTTCGACAAAAGCACTATGTACTGGGAATCACTGTACTTTGCCGCCACATCGCCCACACGCAGACACTTCCTAAGCGCCCTCTCAAGCGTGACCATGGAATCCTTCATCTGACTCTGCTTCTTATCAGGCAGACTGCTGTACATTGGAGCAACAGTGACCAGAACAAGACTCTCCGGAACAGTGGAACGTGCACTCTTTCTGACCTCCAGATGATAAATCTCCTTGAACACAGGATATCCGCACATGAAAACACCATCCATGCTCTCCTCGTTGATATCCTCCTTCACCTCATCTATATTGTAGCTTGAAACACCCTTTGTGACAGATAAAAGCTCCTCATACACCTTATTGAGCATGACAGTCTTTCTGACACCCAAATCGTTGTCCATAATAGCCTTGGCAGTCTCATAGGTATCGAAAGCCATCTGTACCTTTTTGGTACGCATGCGTGCCATGATCAGATATGAGTAAATCTGCTCGTCACAACGCTCATATACAATCGCCTTGGTGCACAGCTGTTCAAGCTTCTCATAGCAGCCTGTATCAATATACAGCTTTGCCAGGGCCTTTACAGTATTCACGTATCTTGAATGGTAAAATGCGTTGAGCGTCATAAACCAGTGTGTATCTGTCCTAAGAGGCAGAAAATCACCATTGTAAATGGCTATGGCCTTCTCATAGCTTTCAATAGCGGTCTCCTTGCTCCTGCTGAATGCAAGCTCCGCCTCATTTATATATCCGTCAAACTCTTCGGCATCGATGGTTACCTCCACATCGTCATTCCATTTGTACAATCCGCCTCTTACAGAAACTATGCACTCCTCGTCAAAGGAAGCATCTCTTAGAGCCTTTCTGAGTCTGTATGCCAGATTCTTAAGGGCTCCAACCGGATTATCGGTCTCCTCCTCGACCTGCCATATAGCCTCTGAAATGTCCTCTATACAGACACCCCTGTTTCTGTTCATCGCCAGATATACAAACAGCTTTTCAAGCTTCTCAGACCTCCATGCCCCCTCTTGTACAGAGGTTATGTCATTACCTACCGTAAAGCTGCCAAAAGTTTTTAATTTAATCATATAAATCTCCCCATTTCTGACATTAAACATTATTATATAGTCATAAACAGATTAAACTATTAAAATCCCAATAAAATGCAAAAATTAAACCCAGATTAAAATTTACGCAGATCATCACTGCCGTCGTCGACAGTGTTTTCTATCTTCATAATTTTGACAAAGTATGAGTAGTCATCATTTACCTTTACCTCACACCTGTCACCCACCTTGTGCCCGAATATAGCGGCTCCAAGCGGCGACTCCTTGCTTATCAGATTCTTTAAGGAATTGCCCCTGACTGTCGTGACAATCTTGTATGTCTCAGTCTCATCATCCTCCTCGAAATACACATCGACCGTATTGAACATACCCACCTCATCATCCTTTGACTCATCGGATATGACAACAGCAGTCTTAATCATCTTCTCAAGGTATCTGATACGGCTCTCATTCTGGTTCTTAAACTGCTTGGCGGCCTTGTACTCGAAGTTCTCGCTCAAGTCACCCTGGGCTCTTGCTACCTTCACATCATCAAGAGCCTTCTTTCTGACAACGAGCTTTCTGTACTCTATCTCGTCCTCCATTTTCTTTATATCATTTGCTGTCAATTCATCATGCATGTCTTAAACCCTCTTCCTGCAAAATTGTGTCAAAATGTATTTAGAGAAGCCCTGCGATACCACAAAGCAGCACAATCGCACCAAGAACTATACGGTACCATCCAAACACAATAAAGTTATGCTTCTTTATGTAGCCCATCAGGAATTTGATAACAATAAGTGAAACGACAAATGCCACAATCATCCCGATAATCAGAATAGCAGCCTCTTCCCCTGTAAAATGAAATCCAAATTTAACAAGCTTCAAAAGGCTCGCACCAAACATAACCGGAATGGCAAGGAAAAATGTATACTCAGCAGCAACAGTTCTTGATACACCGATTAAAAGAGCTCCGACAATGGTAGCACCTGAGCGTGATGTACCCGGAAAAACAGCTGCAATAAGCTGGAAAAATCCAATCATAAGCGCTGTTGTGTAGCTGATATCGATAAGCGAATTAATCTTAGCCGACTTGCCATTATGCCTTGTCTCAATCACAATAAAAGCGATACCAAAGAGTATAAGCATGATAGCTACTGTCTGGAAATTGTAAAACAATCTCTCGAATACATCATCAAAAAGTATTCCTATAACAGCTGCCGGAATAGTTGAAACAAGAATATGAAACCACAGCACGAAGATATCAGTCTTGACCCATGCACCGATGCCTGTCTTTGCAAGAGGCGCTTTGTTATCCTTTCTACCAAAAGGCCATATCTGGCTCCAGAACAAAACAACAACCGCCATAATGGCTCCAAGCTGGATAACAACCTCAAACATACTGTAAAAATCATCCGGGTTCTTTCCTATCCTAAGTGGTAAAATCTCATTCAGAAGAATCATGTGGCCGGTACTGCTGATAGGCAGCCACTCTGTAATGCCCTCCACAATTCCAAATATAACAGACTTGATAATGTCAAAGATTTCCATAAATAAGTTCCTTCCTTTAAAATATTTTCTATAATCAATTTATTATATTATTTTTCCAATCACAAGTCCATGGAATTTAAGAAAAATTTAAATTAAATCTTTTCATATTAGAAAATTTTTTGTAAAATACTCATAGCAATTATGAAAAAATGAAAGGATAAATACAAAACATGAAGAAAAAAATCAGCATCATGCTTTGCATAGTACTCTTCGCCCTGACAGGCTGCACCACCTCCGGCAGCACTATACGCTTCGGAGCAGCCGATATCGGCGGAATGTACTATTCATTTGCAAATACATTTACAGAGCTTGCCAATGAACAGGGCTATGACTTTACCTGCAAGGTCCGTACTACAGCAGGCTCTAATGCCAATATAAGGCTTTTATCCGATGGCTATATAGAGATAGGCATTGCACAGGCAGACCTGATAGCCGATGCCTACAGGTCAAATAATGATTTAAGGGCTATAGCAGGGCTTTACACCGAGACCTGTCAGCTTGTGGTCCGCGCTGATTCAGACATCCAGACTCTTGATGATTTGTCCGGACACACGGTAAGCATCGGAGCAGAGGAATCCGGTACCGAGCGAAATGCCACACAGATTCTTGAATTCGCCGGGATGCCATCATCCCTTGTTGCCACCAAAAATCTGGACTATATTGAGGCCACAAAAGAGCTTGAGGCCGGTGATATAGATGCATTTTTCTGCACTGCCGGACTCACCACCACTGTCATAGATGAGCTTTCAAAGGAATGTGACATAAGACTTATCCCACTGACAGACACTGTGATAAGCAAGATGCTTGAAAGCAGCTCTGCCTACACAAGCGAGGTCATACCTGCCGGCACATACACAGGCCAGACTACAGATATAAGCACTATAGGTGTAAAATCAGTGCTCATCACAACGGCTAACGTATCCGACGACACTATAGAGCAGCTTACATCGCTCCTGTTTGAAAAGGAAAAGGAGCTATCCTACTCCAACTCTCTAAAGCTTGAGCTGACATATGACTTTGCAACAGGCGATATACCTATTCCATTTCACGATGGAGCGAAAAGGTATTATGAAGCCTGTGGATATAGTGTAAATTAATTCGCGAATTAATTTTTATAGTCTAATATATAATGTTCAAAAACTCGAACAAGAATTTAATAAATTAAAATCGAAAGGTAACACATGAAAATACAACTTGACATGTACCAGACGCTGGCCGTTGCCGTGCTGGTACTACTACTTGGAAACTATTTAAAAAAGAAAATATATTTTCTTCAGAAATTCTGTATTCCGGCGCCTGTCATAGGCGGACTGATTTTCGCCATCATGACATGCATATGCTATGTTACAGGAATCGCAGAATTTTCCTTTGATGACACGCTGCGCGAGGTCTGCATGGTATTTTTCTTTACATCTGTAGGCTTTCAGGCAAATCTAAAGGTATTAAAAAGCGGAGGCAAATCACTCATCGTATTCTTAGGACTGGTTATAGCGCTTATCATAATACAAAACCTGACCGCCGTAGGTCTTGCAAAGCTCTTAAACTTAAATCCGCTGATTGGCATGTGCACCGGCTCTATTCCTATGGTAGGCGGACACGGCACAGCAGGAGCCTTCGGCCCGGTGCTTGAGGACTTAAACATAAAGGGCGCCACAACCATCTGTACAGCCGCAGCTACCTTTGGTCTCATTTTTGGAAGCTTAATTGGCGGACCTCTCGGAAAAAGACTGATTGAAAAGCATAACCTGCTTGATACAGTAGCAAACGATGATGACAGCCTGCTTGTGGAGGATGAGAAAAAGCATGAGCGCCACACAAATATGTATGCTGATGCCGTATTCCAGCTCATCCTGGCAATAGGTGTCGGAACCATCTTTACAATGCTACTCACAAAGACAGGGCTCACCTTCCCGATATATATAGGAGCGATGCTCGCAGCCGCACTCATGCGAAACATATGTGAGTACACAGGAATCGCCACCATCCATATGGGAGAGATAAATGACCTGGGAGGTATAAGCCTCTCTCTATTCCTAGGCATGGCAATGATCACACTAAGGCTCTGGGAGCTTGCATCACTCGCTCTCCCGCTAGTCATACTGCTTGCAGCACAGGTGCTTCTCATAATCATATTCACGTATGTTATCGAGTTCAACATCATGGGGCGCGACTACGATGCAGCCATACTTGTATCAGGCACCTGCGGCTTCGGAACCGGAGCCACACCAAACGCCATGGCAAATATGCAGGCTGTCTGCGACCAATATGTGCCATCCATCAAGGCATATCTGCTCATACCGCTCGTAGGAAGCCTGTTTGCCGACTTTTTGAACAGCCTTGTAATCACATTCTTTATAAACCTACTGTAAAACAACCGGAGAAAAATATGTTTGAAAAATTGAGAAAAATATTTAAAAACAGAGAAGAAAAAGAAAAACATAATTACGATTTAACTTTTGACAACGTGGCAATACCTGAGGTGCACGTAAAAAACACCGAAAGCCACGAGGATACGGATAAAGAAAATGCACCTATCAGCTATGACAATGTTGCCATACCTGAGGTGCATATCAGAAACAGAAAAAATAAATAAACCTGATAAACTAAACTGTTTATTTGAACTATTTTGATACAGGCTGGTTCATTCCAGCCTCTTTCATAGCAAGCTCAAATTCATGAATGCTGATTCCAAGCTCCTTAGCGGCAATATCAGGCTTTAGATTACCGCTATTCACCAATGAATACAGTGTCAAGGCTCTGCCCTCTTCTCTACCCTCTTGCCTACCTTCTTCTCTAATTCCGTTAACAAATGCCTGTTCATCATACTCTGTTATACACACATCTATCACCTCTGCTCTGTGCTTAGTGAGAAACTCACTTAAAATGTTATTGCTTATGCAATAAGTTACTGCTTTATCAACTGCCTGCTCCACTTCCATTCCATCAGACCGGTTCTTACGTATCTCCTCAATAAGCAGCATGTATTCATGCAATGGTCTGCAATTATTTAAAAGCTCATCATTCATGCCATGATTAATGTTTACCATGTTGGCGGTCCACTCAAAATCTCCGCTTGTATCCTCATGGATAAACGCATCTGACAGCTTAAGCTTCATAAATGCCGGCTGCTTCGATGTACCATTGTACAACACCGTATATCTCGGTGTTGGAATCTTTACCAGCGTCGAACCATAGATATTATAGGAATGCTCGACAATATAGCGGTCATACATTTTGCTGAAATACATCAAGCCCCTAAGCGGCATATTGGGATTGTAGGAGCTTTGCTGCTCCCATAGATGCAAATAACTATCCAGAAGAATCGATACATCATTTTTCATCTCGATATAAATCACGTTATCGATTGTGTAAAGCTTGATATCATTTACATCCGTATGCGCTGTATTACATAAAGCGTTATACAAAGATAATATGTTCTCCTTGTATTCTTCGTTTCCAAATAAAAGACAGAACAATCTATCCTTATATTTTTTATTTAATTTCATATAGTACTCCTTTTGATAATTATATTCTTAATATCTAAGGAGAAATCGATGTCAACTATATTATACTATTTACAGCTATAAATTGGCAAGCATAAATATTATCTCATGTATGGATGTATATAACAACAAAAGGAACCCGAAGGTTCCTTTTGCAAAGTAATCATATAGTAGTTGTAATTACTGAAGGAGTGAGAGTACACCCTGGTTAGACTGATTAGCCTGTGCAAGCATAGACTGACCTGCCTGAGCAAGAATGTTGTTCTTGCTGTAGTTAACCATCTCTTTAGCCATATCTGTATCACGGATACGAGACTCAGCTGATGTAGTATTCTCAACAACGTTGTCGAGGTTGTTAATTGTGTGCTCAAGTCTGTTCTGAACAGCACCGAGAGATGAACGCTGAGAAGATACTTTCTGGATTGCATCTTTTATTGTATCTATTGAGTTTGTAGCTCCTGCCTCTGTTGATACATCAAGTCCATTAACACCAATTCCTTTTGCACTCATAGAGTCAATAGCGATTGAGATTTTATTTGTGCTTTCAGAATCAGCACCCACATGAAGGTTTAGGATAAGAGCTTTAGTATCTGAACTGAGAGCTGATGTTCCAGCGGAACCAATAGCTAACTTGGCATTTACATCTGCTCCAACAGCTAATTTATCAAGATTTCCAGTATATGTTCCACTGATTTCAGCGTTAGTAGTTTCGGCTTTAAGTTCTTTTGAGATGATAGCAGTTCCTTTTTTAGTTCCATCTATCTCATATTTAGTTTTGATATTTGCTACAGTATTAGTTTCCTCTTTGCCATCTTTGAGAGTGACAGTTACATTTGTACCATCAGATACTACCTTAGTTACATTTGCTGATTTACTATTTGCATCATCAGGTTTTTCTATTGTAATATCTGCATTACTAGATACTAATTGTACAGTTCCAATTTTTATATCCCCGTTATCTGATAATGTTGCAGCAGTAGTTCCTTTTGCTTTAACAGTAACACCATCAACAGTTCCAATTGTATCTCCTGCGGCAAACGCTTTGGTATTTCCATTAGAACCATTATCTCCTTTAAGAAGATAGGTCTCATTGAACTTTGTTGTTTCAGAAACACGGTCTATTTCTTTAGAAAGCTGGTCAACTTCATCTTGGATCGCTTTTCTGTCTGTTTCAGAGTTTGTACCATTTGCTGACTGAACTGCTAACTCGTTCATACGCTGGAGCATTGAGTGAACCTCTGTGAGGGCACCTTCAGCTGTCTGCACGCATGAAACACCATCCTGAGCATTTGTTGAAGCTCTGTCAAGTCCTTTAATCTGTTTTCTCATCTTTTCTGAAATAGAAAGTCCTGCTGCATCATCAGCTGCACGGTTAATCTTATAACCAGATGAAAGCTTCTCTGTACTCTTTGACTGTGCGCTTGTTGTTACGTTAAGCATTCTGTTGGCATTTGCTGCCTGCATATTGTGTTGTACT